>ENA-ORMO01001040-ORMO01001040.1-human-gut-metagenome-genome-assembly--contig:-NODE-1040-length-33671-cov-7.976172_pt1 | contig 33671 bp, 34 predicted proteins | sample MGYA00242106_ERZ509001 | MGnify/ENA primary metagenome ERZ509001 (study PRJEB26280, sample SAMEA2338736) | human gut metagenome | biome: human gut; feature: human-associated habitat; material: faeces...
ACATATAATCCTCTAAGTAGTGGATCATGCTTTCAGTATGTATCTCGGAACATTTGCACCGAGAATCCCATATATTCCTGGTGTAAATGTGTAATTAATGCTTTTTAATGCCTGAACAGTACCATACGTTTTGCTTAAGTTTTCTAACTGCAGTTCCATAATTACCCCCATTCTGCAGATACTTCAAAATATACATTACAAAGCTCTGCGATATATTATATTTTGATTCTATAACTTATATATAACTCATTTTCACATATTTTTCCATATATTTTACGCAAACGGCTCTAATAAAACGCGAATGGTTAAAATTTATAATCGCAGCTTTCCTGAACCTCTTTTATCCTTCTTCTGCTGACTGTAAGAATCTCCCCTGTAGACAAACTGACTTTTCCATGTGAAACATCTGATACAAATTTTTTATTAATTAAAACTCCTCTTGAAATCTGTACAAAACCTCTTTCTTTAAGTTTCTTTTCGTACCCTGATAAAGGGCCATGTATAACAACTTCTTTATTATCAATTAAATCTAATATTACACTATGATTACACACTTTTACACTTATAATCCTATATGCTTCAATTGTATATTTATTTTTTCCTACATTAAATATAATAATAGCTTTCTTTTCTTCCCAATACTCTACAATATTAGTCATTGCAATACAAATATCATGATCTATTGTATCTTTGCATATAAATCCAAGAGGTCTGCAAATAAACGCGTCAACAATGTAATGTCTGTAATTTGTTATATAAACAAGAGCAGCATTCTTATTAAGCTTTTTGAGTTTTCTTGCTATCTCAAAGCCGTTTTCTTCCCCACATTCAATATCAAGAAAATATATATCAATCTTGTCCTTCTCAAAACATTCAAATAATTCCTTGCCCGAACTATAAAAAATACAGGTGCATTGCTCATCAAACGTCTTTAACTCATCAAACTTTCTGCATATAATCTCCCCTGCACGCTGCATATACCTATAGTTGTCGTCACATATCCCAAAACGTATCATATAACACCCCTCATCTTTCGATAACTCACTATTTTGTTATTTTATTATATAACAAAATGTAAAACATTTACAACAAAAAAATGCGGAAACTTACCCCTGTAAGCTTCCGCATTAATATTAAAAATTATTATTTACCAGTTTTGTTTGTTGCCTGTTCTTTCTTTTATGTAGCTTTCAAGCATATCGGCAGTTCTTTCAATACCAAGTCTGCTGCTGTTTACTGAAATATCATAATTTCTCGAATCTCCCCACTTAACGTCACAATATCTGTTATGGTAGACCTTTCTTAATAAATCATGTCTGTTCATGATATTTTGTGCTTCTTTTGAAGAGACATTCCTGATTTTCATAATACGCTCATTCTTAACTTCCTTGTCAGCAAGTACAAATATCGAAACAAGCCCCTCACAGCCTCTTAAAATTGTCTCTGAGCAGCGTCCTACTATTACAAAAGACTCACCTTTTTTTGCTTTATCCTTTATAAAATTAAACTGCATCTCAGCAATTGCTTCCTCAGGCGAATTACTGAAACCTCTTACTCTTCTTGACAAAAATACATTATTTGCTTTTTCATCATATTTATTAAGTACATTGACATCAACGCCTTTTTCTTCTGCTATATGGTCAAGAAGATTTCTGTCATACATAGGCAGTTCAAATCTCTTTGCAAGTATTTCAGCTATTGCATGACCGCCGCTTCCGTACTCCCTGCCTATGGAAATAATTAACTGTTCTCCCATGTTTTCACCTCACTTTTCCATTCTTTAGAAATACCTCACAAATATACATATTGTAGATATTACCAAGACCAAAATTGTCGCAGGAACTATCTTTAAGCAATAACGTCCCCATCCTATAGGATGTCCTGACTTTGCTGCCACAGAAGTACCAACAACATTAGCTGATGCACCTATAGGTGTTGCACTTCCACCGATATCCGTACCTATTGACAATGACCATGATAATACTTCAAGGCTTACACCCTGTGACTCTGAAAGCATCTTTATAATAGGTATCATAGTTGCAGCAAATGGAATATTATCAACAAATGCACTTGCTATTGCAGAACCCCAGACAATAATGATTATCATAAGCTTTGCATTACCGCCGCTTATCTTACCTATTGCCGATGCCACTACCTTAAGGATTCCTGTCTGCTCAAGACCTCCGACAACTATAAAAAGTCCTACAAAGAAAAGTAATGTCTTATAATCCACCTTGCTTATAATCTCTTTCACATGCTTAAGTGATGTAAGTATAGTTGCAAGAGCTATAAACGTACCTATAAAAGCGACTGTAAGACCTGTCTGTGCATGTGTTACAAGCATAACTACCGCACAAAGAAAAATTACAGTACTTATTATAAATCCTTTTCTGTCTGTAATCGCATCTTTAGGATCAGGAAGTGTTGACAAATCAATCTGCTCTTTTGATGATGATGTAAGCTCTTTCCTGAATGCAAAGAAAAAGTAAATCAAAGTAAAGACTAATGAAATACCTGCAATAACACCTGTATTCAAGATGAAATCAGCAAATGAATATCCAAGAGATGTACCAATAATTATATTTGGAGGATCTCCGCACATTGTAGCCGAACCGCCTAAATTTGCCATGAAAATCTCTGCCAGAATCATAGGTACAGGATTAAATTTAAGCAGTCTTGACAATTCAACCGTTACAGCTGCAAGGAACAATATAACAGTAATACTGTCAATAAACATTGCAAGAAATGCCGACATAATCATAAATGTGATAAATACAGGAATCACCTTATAATTTACAAGCTTTGCAATTCTCATGCACAGCCATCTGAAGAACCCGACTCTCGCCATTCCTTCAACCATTACCATCATGCCTGCTATAAATATAATTGTTGCCCAGTTAATACCGCTTGTTGATTCACCTGCCTCTCCGGCCTGATACCAAAACTCTGGTGTGAATATGCTGTGTATATTAAGCGTCTCTATTATTGCGCCCCAGCTTTTCATACACACACCGAATACCAAAACAAGTGTCAATGCACCGCATGCCAACGTCACATAATGTCTCTCAATCTTGTCTATCACAATCAGCAAAAACATTGATACAAAAATTGTGACAGCTAAAATTTGTGCTATCATCCTTACTACCTCACTCTCTTCGTCCAAAAGTACATGTACTGTTTTAAAACTAATACAGCATAAACCTTTTATAATAATTATTCAAGAGAAAAATGGTAAAGAAATGTATCTTTAGATGAACAATTTAAATGAACAAAAGAGCCATTATAGGGATTGTAATAACAGACGCTAACGTAGTAATAAACGTTCCCTGCGCCATGAGCTTTTCATCACCGCCATACTCAAGACACAGCATAGTGCCGTTTGTAGCAACCGGCATGGCCGCAGTAATAACACATACACCTAAAAGAAGCTGCTCCTTTACAAACATTCCGAATACAAAATATGTCAGAAGCGGCACAATTATAAGCTTTAACAATGCAAAAATATAAACACGCACATTGCCAAACATTTCTTTTGCCGGCATATCTGCAAGTGATGAACCTATAATCATCAAGGCAGCCGGTGTTGTAACTGAGCCTATTATATCACATGTCTCACCGATAAGTAAGGGACCCTTATAGTTGCATAAAGCCATAATTATCGCTATAACCGAGGCGATCATACATGGTGTAAGAAATGTTTTAAAAGATATGCCCGTTTTTTGTACATTTCCTGCCTTTTTCTTTTTAAGAATCTTATCTTCTGCAGTCTTATCTGCTGAAGTCTGCTTTCCTGCACTCGCCTTTATAAAAGATACCCCCACAGAATAGGCAAGCAGATTAAACGGAAGATTAAATACACTTGTATAAAAAATCGCACCATCACCGAAAATGGCCTGAGTAACAGGATAACCTATAAATGCAACATTTCCGAAAACTATCATAAATCTGTAAATATCAATCTGACTGTTCTTAACCCTCAAAATCCACGGAACAATTAACGCAGCCACAAAAAAAACAATATAGCTTGACATTGCGACAAGCATAAGCATCAATATCTGCCTTACATTTGGAAGATTATCCTGCATCATTACCGATGCAAGAATTGTACATGGAAGCGTTACATTAAGGACCAGTTTAGACACCCTCATTCTTGAATCTTTATCGAATATACCGGCCTTGCACGAAACAAAACCGATTATTATTATCAAAAAAAGCACAATCATCTTATATAAAACCGAAATAAAATTCATATCTGTATATTCCCTTTCTTAATCTTCGCTTAAAATTAATTCTGCCACCATAGCCGGAGTATCTGCAATATAATCAGCGCATGCTTCCTCAAGCTCATTTTCCTCTGCGTATCCGAACCTTACGCCTATAACCTCTATGCCTGCCTCATGCGCACCGAATATATCATTGTTTCTGTCACCTACCATTAGTGCGTCAGCCTTAAGTTCAGCCATAGTTTTTATATCTGTATCAGAGTTATTCATAAGGCGGGCAAACACCTCCTCAATAACTTCATTTTTAAATTTTCTTGTTCCGTCAAGCTCACTGCCTGTAATCACAGTAAAATATTTTGACAGACCGAAATGTTCTATAATTCTTACAGCAAAAACTTCAGGCTTACATGTGGCTACAGCAAGCACTTTGCCCGCTTTGCACAACTTTTCAAGACAAGGTATAATTCCATCTATAACTTCATTTTCAAAAATCCCCTTGTCCTTATATCTCTCCCTGTACTTTTCTATAGCCTTTTTGGCCTCTTCTCCTTCTATGCCATGAAATTTCTTAAGGCTTACGTCAAGCGGAGGACCAATATAACACTGCAGCCTGTCAATATCAGGCTCCTCCACTCCAACACTTTTAAGTGCATACTGCACACTCTTTGTAATTCCTTCCTTTGAATCAGTCAGTGTACCGTCCAAATCAAATAAAATGTATTTCTTTTCCATAACTTATCCTGCCCCTGTATATTTTCTCTAAAGTCTGCTCTTATATTATTTCCGCAATTTCTGTATTTATCTGTATATATCTATAATTATAACGATATAAGCTTCTTATAATTATCAATATATATATCTGCAATATTTATTATATTATCCTTATCACAAAGCGAAGCTTCATCCTCAACTGCCACGGTGAAAAATCCTCCATTTTTTGCACCTTCTACACCTCGCAGTATATCTTCATACACCACACACCCCGATATATCGGCGTGGCTTTTTTGCGCCGCTTTAATATATACATCTGGAAATCCTTTACCTCTATAAACCTCATCTGTCTGCGTAAAATTATCAAACAAATCATACACTCCGTTTCTTATAAGGCAGCTTTCATAAAGCGACCTGTCAGAAGACGTTGCGACTGAAAGCTTTATTCCACGCAGCTTTAATTCTTTAAGATACTCTTTTGCGTAAGGCTTTAATACTATTTCCTCAGCATATGATTTGAGTGCCATTCTGTACCATTCATCGGCTACATCCTCCGGTCTTTCTGGGAGATTAAAATGTTTCACCGTAAATTCCGAACCTGTCTTAAAATTATGCGTTTTAATAACTTCCAAAAATTCCCGGGTGGGCTCTATATTTCTTTTCTCAAGAAAACGTTCATCTATTTCAGCCCAAATCCCCGTAGAATTAAGAAGTGTGCCATCTAAATCAAAGATGGCACATTCAAAATCAAAATTTCTTAATTTCTCTAAATTCACTATTTAAGCTCCTTAATTCTGTGAGCTTTATCCTCAACCGTTATTGCATCAGTATATGGCTTAATAAACTCACTATACCTGTCTGAAACTATTTTTGAAGAGATAACCTCGTCATTATCTTCATCATATCCTCTGTCAATGAAATACAAAACAACATATCTGCTGTTAGTCTTATCTTCAAGTGCAATTATATCGCCTTTCTTTCGTTCAGCAGCAAAAAGCCACTTACCGATATCCTCACTTACGCTTGACTTAAGCGCATCTTTCTTAAGTGATGCATCCTTATCATCGTAAACCGACGGATCATCTGATGTTGTGTATTCCTTACACAGACTTGCAAACTTATCTTCACTGTCTACGAGTGATACCATCTCATCAGCCTTTGCCTTTGCAGCAGCCAAAGCTTCCTCATTATCTTCAACTTCTGCCTTTATCTCAAGACTTCTGTATGTAACATCATCATAATCATCTTTATTCTTTTCGTAGAATTCTTCTACCTCTTCGTCAGATGGCTTATAATCTTCCATAAGCTGTTCCTGATATGCAGCAGCTTTCAGATATTCGAATACATATTCCTCAATACTGCTCGCTGTTGCATATTTTCCGAATGTGAGCTTATAATACTCTTTTTCCGAAACCTCAGATTCCTCTGCATATTTTTTTACATTGCTCTTAAATTCCTCATAATCGGCATCCTGAGTTTCATAATTAAAGCCCTTTTCATCGGCTGCCTTTATAAGTGCCTTGTATTCTTTTAAAGTATCAAGACCTGTCTTTGCAAAATAATCAAACCATGTATAACCCTTGTCCTTATCATATATCTGGCTTGAATCACTCTTAGTTCTGTCATATCCCATATATGACTTGAAATAATCGCCATATGTCATTGTATCAAAAAGAGGCTGATTTAAAATATTATTCTTCGCCATTGAATAATAAAAATCATATTCTATCTGATTAACATTCTGGCCGTCTACAACTATATAATTCTTGTAAACTCTGTTAAAATGTGACCACGTAAAATATCCGCCTGCTATAACTGCTATGGCAGCTATAACTGCAAGCACAGAAACCGTTATCTTTCTATTTCTTGCATCAGCTTTCTTTTCAGCTTCTCTTTTCTGAACCTTTTTATCATATTTTGTTACAATATTACCGTCAGTGTTATTAAGCACCGCTTTATTTCCCTTATTCTTAGACATATTTTACCTCTTCTTTTTATTCTTTAATTAGATTATGGTGTCAAATTTATATTTTTCTTTTATTTCATCAAGCTCATGCATCCACAAATCAGCACATGCATCGCTTGGCATTCTTAAATCACCTCTCGGCGAAACAGCTACTGACCCGACTTTTGGCCCATCCGGCAGGCATGAACGCTTAAACTGCTGTGAAAAGAACCGCCACGTAAATGTTCTCTGCCATTTATATATAACAGCTTCATCATATATTCCATCAAAAGCCAGCTTTGCCATTCTAAAAAGCTTTTCCGGTCTTACGCCGAATCTAAGCATATGATACATAAAGAAATCATGCAGTTCATATGGGCCAACCAGATCCTCTGTCTTTTGTGCAATCGTACCATCCTGCTGCGGCGGAAGCAGCTCAGGGCTTACAGGGGTATCAAGAATATCTTCCAAAATATCCGACAGCTTTTTATCACCGCATATATCTGCGTAATACTTTACAAGGTGTCTGACAAGCGTTTTGGGAACAGAAGAATTAACTCCATACATTGACATGTGGTCTCCGTTATATGTCGCCCATCCCAACGCAAGCTCCGACATATCCCCAGTTCCTATAACCATTCCATTTGTCTGATTTGCAATATCCATAAGTATCTGAGTACGTTCTCTTGCCTGACTATTTTCATATGTCACATCATGTATATTCTCATCATGACCTATATCTTTAAAATGTATTTTTACAGATTCTTTTATATTTATTTCTCTAAGTGTACATCCAAGCATTTTCGTAAGCTCACAAGCATTATTATATGTCCTGTCCGTTGTTCCGAAACACGGCATGGTCACACATATAATAAACTTTCTGTCATATGATAACAAATCAAAAGCCCTTACCGTAACAAGCAGAGCAAGCGTTGAATCAAGTCCCCCTGAAATTCCTAAGACTGCACTCTTACAGCCTGTATGGCTCAAACGTTTTTTTAAACCATATGTCTGTATATTAAGAATATCCTCACATCTTTGATTTCGCTTAATTTTATCCTGCGGAACAAAAGGTGATTTATCAAATTTTCTTATAAGCTCTATATCCTCAATATCTGTCGTAAACGGCACATGTGTATAATCAAAAGCATGTTCATTATGCTTTCCGTATTCTTCACTTGCAGACACAAAAGTAGTCATTTTCGCGCGCTCACTGCGAAGCCTGTCCAAATCTATATCCGCATATATTGTTTCATTCTCAAAAAGCTGTGATTCTGCAAGTATATTTCCATTCTCACATATAAGATTGTGCCCGCCAAAAACCAAATCCTGCGTTGACTCTCCCTCGCCTGACGAAGCATAAACATATGCTGATACAAGCCTTGCTGACTGTCCGCTCACAAGCTGCTGCCTGTATTTTTTCTTTCCTACTGTTTCGTTGCTTGCTGAACAGTTAACGAGCAACGTTGCTCCATTCATTGCAAGTTCGCTGCTTGGCGGCTGCGGTGTCCACAAATCCTCACAGATTTCCGCACCTATTACAAGCTGAGGCATATTAACACATGTAAAAAGCATTTTTGCACCTAACGGAACGCTGTAACCGTCAAAATCGACATTTACACACTTATCAAACCCCGGTGTAAATTGTCTTCTTTCGTAAAACTCCCCATAATTCGGAAGTGACCTCTTAGGTACAAAGCCTAATAATTTCCCATCACACACTGCTGCTGCCACATTATAAAGCTTTCCACTATATTCATAAGGCAGTCCCACAAATGAAATCATGCCTTTTAACGCAGCCGAATGTCTGATTATTCTTTTTAACCCCTCCAATGCTGCTGTAAGCAGAATTTCATGCAAAAATAAATCATTGCATGTATAACCTGTTATACACAGCTCAGGAAATACAACAACCTTGGCTTTTTTATCATAAGCCTGTGTCATAATCTCTATTATCCTGTCTGTATTATACCGGCAATCTGCAACGCGAATCAGCGGCGTAGCTGCAGCCACCCTTATATATCCATGTTTCATAACTGCTCCAATCTTAAATTATGTTCGCGTACATTATACCATAATTTTCATTTTCATTACAATACCAATTAAAAAGAAGGAACTGCATACAACAGTTCCCTCTTCTTAATTATCTGTTTATATTATCTATTGCTTCAGTAACTGTCTGCTTTACGTTTGTAGCGCCTTCTTTAACAGCATCGTAAGCATCTGTTGCTGCTTCCTTGATACCGTCTTTAACATCTGTCGCTGCTTCCTTAATTCCTGTAGCCGCGTCTGTTACAACTTCCTCGATTACACCATTCGTAGCACCATCGTTAACATTATCTCCTGCATTGGAAGAAGAGTTGTTATCTGATGCCTTTTTCATCCCGCAGCCTGCTAAAACACCAACTGCCAACAGTGTAAGTAAAGCAGCTATTATACATTTCTTTTTCATAATAAACCTCCACTAATATCTCAAATTAATATAAAATATTTATCCGAGGTTATTATGTACAAAATAAACAATAAATATTCGTCAACACAAAATAGAAATTATCGGGCTTAATTTCCTGCTTTTATATGTCTGCTTAAATATTTATATAAAATCATGGTTATAATACTCACAAGAAGCGCTTTAATAAGATTAAACGGAGCTACCGCAAGCGCCACAAATGTCAAAATATTATTAATTGCCGGATTAATCTTTTCTCCCATAGAAATAAAAGATTCAACCGGTATTCCATAAAGCTGTGAATATTTAGGAAGAAGATAAAATGCATTCAGGATAACACCGGAAACTATAAAAAACAAACTTCCTGACACAAGCCCTGCAAACGCTCTTTTTCTTGTCTTTTTTGTATGATAAATTACAGAAGCCGGCAGTACCAGACAACAGCCCAGCAGGAAATTTGCAAAATCTCCCACAAATGCAGTTGTTGTACCTTTTATACATATTTTAAGTATTACTTTAACTGCCTCCATCAACACACCTGCACAAGGTCCCAACATGAATGAGCCAATCATAATCGGTACTTCACTTAAATCCATCTCATAAAACGCCGGAGCAATAAATGTCAGCGGAAATTCAAAATACATAAGTATTACCGCCACTGCCACAAGCATAGCCATAACAATCATCTTGTTAATCTTCGTCTTGTTTGATGAAAACTTTACACCGGTCTTTTTCTCAATTAACTTTTCCGACAAAACTGCCGCTAAATATACCGCCGCCATAAATACAAGCGATATGAGCACAAAATTAATATTATTTTGCAATGAATCAATTAAATTAGTCATAATGACCTCCTTCTTCTCTCATCCAGACTATACTGTCGGTTTAAGATTCTCACTTAATCAACTGCCTTTGCAGCTCGCGGACTTGTATATCTGTAAATTATTTTACTGCTTTTTGCCGTAAAATATAAAATCACAGATTTAATCACCGCCGGTCAAGAATTGACATTTCTGTCTCACTTTGCCCTGAAGGTTGGAGTATTCTCTCACTCTTCTATTCAGTTGTTCTATTTGTTATGCACATTTTGTGTTGACGTTTAAATTATAACACACTATCTGTTATTTAACCAGTTCCCTATTAATCCAACAGCCTTTTTTATCGTATCCGTATCAAGCACGAGTGCAAATCTTACATGACCCTCGCCTCTGCTTCCGAAAGCACTTCCCGGAGTACACAGCACGCCTGTATTTTCAAGCATCTGCATACAAAAATCATCAGAATTTTTAAAACCTGACGGTACAGGTGCCCATACAAACATCGTTCCCTCAGAATAAGGCACTTTCCAGCCGATATCATTTAAACCGCCGCAAAGAGCATCTCTTCTTTTCTGATATTCAAGACACTGCTTATTTACTCCTTCCTGCGGCCCGTCCAGTGCTGCCACAGCGGCTTTCTGTACAATATAGCTTGTTCCGTAATCGAACTGTGAACGTATTGTTTTAAATTTTTTTATAACCTCTTTGTTTCCAAGTGCAAATGATATTCTTATACCTGTAAGATTATAGGTCTTTGACAATGAATTAAATTCAATGCCTACCTCCTTAGCACCGGGAATCGAAAGAAATGAAAATCCTGTTCTTCCGTCATATTCTATCTCAGAATATGCATTGTCATGCACAACAAGTATATTGTATTTTTTTGCAAATTCTATAAGCTCTTCATAAAATTTTTTATCTGCACATGTACAGGTAGGGTTAAGCGGATATGAAACAATTATCATTTTTGCCTTTTTTGCAGTTTCTTCATCTATCCTGTCGAGCATAGGCATGTAATGATTATTTTTATCAAGTTCATAGTAACCAATAACCGCATCATTCAAATAAGGCCCCACCTCAAAAACCGGATATCCCGGATTTGGCACAAGCACCAAATCACCGGGATTGCATACCGTAAGGGCCACATGAGCAAACCCCTCCTGCGTACCTGCAACAGAAAGGATTTCATCCTCATCAAGAGCCACTCCGTAACGTCTGTCATACCACCTTTGTACAGCGCCTTTAAGTTCCTTTGTATCTCCAAGCGAATATCTGTAATTTAAAGCATCCTTTGAGGCTTCCACAACAGCATCAATAACATGCTGTGCCGGCTTAAAATCAGGAGTTCCTACAAATAAATCATAAACAGTATGACCCTTTTCTATCATTTTTGCTTTTCGCTCATTTAAAATATTAAAAATATTAGGCTTAAAACTATTTGCCTTATCAGAAAAATTAAATTCCATTTTTTTACTTCCTAACACTTTTGTCCCATATAATCAGAAATATTAGCAACACTTACTTTAAGAACTCTGTGTCCGTCAAGCAGTTTATTCTGTATTCTTATAAATGAAACAACCTCCAATGTCTCACCTGATTTTGTAAGCATCTCATGCTGATAACATACATATCTGTTCTCTATGAACTGTTCCCTTAACTCATCAATAATTGCTTTGTACTCAACATCCGGCACCATCTGCTTAAATACCAGACCATTATTAACATCATCCTGTGTGTACCCCAGAAGTGATGTAAAGCCATAATCAATTTCAATAATCTTACCGCTTCTCATCTCCATTGAGTACTGACAATAAGGAATTGAAAGCATATTCTTATCTGACATAAATACCTCCGTTCTGCCGCTTGGCGGCTTAAAAATTATTTTGAAAGAGTCTCAAGTCTCTGTGTTACCTGCATTAACATCTGCTGATATTTTGCAAGCTTTTCTTTTTCTTCATTTATCTTAGCTTCAGGCGCCTTAGAAATAAACTTTTCGTTGTTAAGCATACCCTCACATCTTTTAATTTCTCCAAAAAGTTTGTTTTTCTCTTTTTCCAGACGCTCTATCTCTTTTTCAATATCAACAAGCTCTGCAAAAGGAATATAAATTACTGCGTCAGGTATAACCGTTGATACAGCATCCGGCGCAATATTTTCTCTATTCTCCTGTATTATAACGTCGCTTGCATAACCAAGAGTTGCAAAGAACACCTTACCGTTTTCAAAAATACTTCTTATATTTTCATTTTCCGAAACCACATAAACCAAAGCTTTTCTGCTTGGAGCAACATTCATCTCAGCTCTTATATTTCTTATATTTCTTACAGCTTCCTTGATTGTCTCTATGGCATTTTCCTCTTCTTTAAAAATAAAGCTTTCTTTAAATACAGGCCAGTCAGAAATCATTATTGATTCTTCTTTATCCTGAATATTACAGAATATTTCCTCAGTGATAAATGGCATATAAGGATGAAGAAGCTTTAAAGCATCTATAAGAACCGTCTTTAACGTCCATATTGCAGCTGTCTTTGTTGTATCTTCATCATTGTAAAGACGCGGTTTTACCATCTCAATGTACCAGTCACAGAACTCTTCCCATATGAAATCGTTAAGCTTAGATACCGCTATACCAAGTTCATATTTCTCCATATTATCCGTAACTTCGCTGATAAGATTATTCATCTTTGAAAGTATCCATTTATCCGCTTCTGTAAGATTGTCAGGAAGTACACCATCAGCTTTAACAGTATTTTCAGGATCGTTCATCATAATAAATCTTGAAGCATTCCATACCTTGTTGGCAAAATTGCGGCTTGCTTCAACTCTCTCCCAGTAAAAACGCATATCATTTCCCGGAGCATTGCCTGTAATAAGTGTATAACGAAGCGCATCGGCACCGTATTTATCAATAACCTCAAGCGGATCGATACCATTTCCGAGTGACTTACTCATCTTTCTTCCCTGTGAATCACGCACAAGTCCGTGGAACAACACCTTACTGAAAGGCTTCTTTCCCATATGCTCATATCCTGAGAAAATCATTCTTATAACCCAGAAGAAAATAATATCGTAACCTGTAACAAGAACATCTGTAGGATAAAAATATTCAAGCTCATCTGTATTATCCGGCCAGCCAAGCGTTGAAAATGGCCAGAGTGCTGATGAAAACCATGTATCAAGCGTATCAGGATCCTGTGTTATATTTGTACTGCCGCATTTCTTACACTTGCATACTGCTGCCGCAGAAACTTCCATTTCACCGCAGTCATCACAGTAATAAGCAGGGATTCTGTGTCCCCACCACAACTGTCTTGAAATACACCAGTCGCGTATATTGTCTGTCCAGTTAAAATATGTTTTATCCATTGAAGCCGGCATAAGTTCAATGTCGCCATTTTTAACGCCCTCAACAGCAGGCTTTATAAGCTCATCCATCTTAACAAACCACTGCTGCTTAATCATAGGCTCAACAGTAGTCTTGCAGCGGTCATGAGTTCCGACATTATGAACATGCTCCTCAACCTTAACCAACAACCCTAACTCCTCAAGATCAGCCACCATCGCTTTTCTTGCCTCGTAACGGTCCATTCCTGCATATTTGCCGCCAAGATTATTAATTGTTGCATCATCATTTAATATATTAATTTCAGGAAGATTATGTCTTTTACCAACCTCAAAATCGTTAGGGTCATGTGCAGGTGTAATCTTAACAACACCTGTACCAAATTCCATATCTACATATTCGTCTGCAATTACAGGTATCTGTCTGTCTGTAAGCGGAAGCTCAACCATCTTTCCTATAATGTCCTTATATCTGTCATCATTAGGATTTACCGCAAGTGCAGAGTCGCCTAAAAGTGTCTCAGGTCTTGTTGTTGCGATTTCTACAAATCTTCCCTCTTCACCGGCTACAGGATAATTTATATGCCAAAAATGTCCTGTCTGTTCCTCATGCTCTACCTCTGCATCTGATATTGATGTATTACATACAGGGCACCAGTTGACTATTCTTGATCCCTTGTAAATAAGTCCTTTATTATAAAGATTTATAAATACAGTCTGTACAGCATTGGAACATCCCTCGTCCATGGTAAATCTTTCTCTGTCCCAGTCACATGAAGAACCTATCTTCTTTAACTGGCTTGTAATAGTTCCGCCATATTCCTTTTTCCATTCCCATGTTCTTTTTAAGAAGCCTTCTCTGCCGAGTTCATGCTTATCAATACCCTCATCCTTTAAAGCATTTGTAACCTTAACCTCGGTAGAAATACTTGCATGGTCTGTACCTGGCACCCAAAGTGCCTCATACCCCTGCATACGCTTAAAACGTATAAGAATATCCTGCATTGTATTATCAAGTGCATGCCCCATGTGAAGCTTTCCTGTTATATTAGGAGGAGGCATAACTATAGTAAACGGCTTTTTATCCCTGTTAACTTCTGCGTGAAAGTATTTTTTATCAAGCCATTTCTGATACAATCTGTCTTCAATTTCTGAAGGATTGTAATTTTTTTCCAACTGCTTACTCATCTTTATTCTTTCCTTTCTATAAAAAAGATTGCGATTGCGCAATCTCCGCGCTCAAGCGGTTCGTGAAGCGATAAAAAGCCCTCTGCAGAAAAATAAAATCCTGCAAAGGGCGTATTTAACGCGGTACCACCTTTGTTCAACTGCATATAATTCATCATAATATGACTGTACAAAAAAATCAAGTCCTTTTAATTAATTCTGTCCGAGCAATTCGTCAAGTTCATCACTTACCTCTGACAATTCCCTGCCCATTGAAACCGCTATCTCTCCATAAAGAAGTTTTCTTGCTGTGGAAAGAATCCTGCTGTCAGCCGATTTCATCTTTCTTAAATCTTTTGCCCTTTCGTTCTTTATATTATACAAAGATCTTATAAGCTGCATAAGCATAAGCGGATCCTGTGATTTAATAAATTCATCATAACGCTGAGGTGTTATTATTCCACTAAATAACTCATCCTTTTTGCAATTTTTCGCCCTTTCGTAAAGTTTTTGGCACTCCTGCTGTGTAATCATGCTTCTTATCGCAACCTTATTACTATTTACCGGAGAATAGATAATACCTCTGCTGTCATATATCGGCTGAAGATAGTAATAATCACCGTCAACTCCCGTAATAGGCGGTTTTGCAATATCCGTAATTTCACATATTCCCACTACACCATAGAATACTTTTTCTTTTAATTCAAACATTATGTACTTCCTTCCGTGACCTGTCACATATAAAAATCAGGGTGTCAAAACACAATAATCATGATTACACTGATTGTTTCGTGCTTCGCACTCTCACAATCCGGAACCGTAATCACATAAAGTAAAAAGAGGAGATTTTAATGTCTTAAATCCCCTCCAAACTTTACCTGACCAAAAATCAAAAATTTTTATACAAGTTATAAGTATGTATAATTTTAAAATAAATCCACTTTACCGGCAAAACTGCCATTGGCAACATAGTAACACGCATTATCCTCAGGCTTTAAGTAAAGCTTTAATTCCTTAACAGAAACGCCCTGATTTATACAGTCTTCCTCAACTCTCTCGAGAAGAACTGCCTGATCAAGCTGATTACCGTTATACTGAATATATAATTCACATTCAACTTTTGCCGGCTTAGCTGTTGTCTTTTTAGCCGTCGTAGTTTTTGTTGTCTTTTTGGCCGCTGCAGCCTTTGTTGTCTTCGCCGCCGGCTTAGCTGTTGTCTTTTTAGCCGCAGTTTTTGTCTCTGAACTTTCTTCTTTTACAGATTCCTCTTTTGCTGCTGCCTTCTCAGATTTTACTGACTTAGTCGTTGTCTTTTTCTCTGATGTCTGATCCTTTATGTCCACCCCTGCTAGTTTTTCAATATCAACTGTTTTTTCACTTACTTTCATTATGATTACCTCCTCATCTTCCGGCTATTACTCTGCCAGAAATCTCTTTATTGAATCAACTGCAAGCTCCTCATCTGCTCCGTCAGCTGATATCTCAACTTTCATTCCCTGCTTAAGTCCAAACGCCATCATTCCCATTAAACTCTTTGCATTAATGAATTTCTCATTAGCCTGAATTGTAATATGACTCTCAAACTTACATGCAGTCTGCACAAGTTCTGCTATCGGATTGTCATGATTTTTCTCAATATCCGCTACCTCTACTAATTGTGTCATGTTTTTACATTCACCTTTTACCTTTTAAAATAATTGTGACTTTATTACTAAAGCTCTTAAAAAAATATACTCTATCCATGATTTAAAGTCAACAGCTAAATATTTTTATCTTTATATCCCATTGAATACAGCTCTTTCATCTGACTATCAAGAATTTCTGACGGCTCGTAGTCATTTAGCATCTGTACTATTCTTTTTATATTATCATCTTCAATCACATCCACATCTGTATGTTGAAGCACTACGTCTTTTAATTGTTTTATGCTGTCATATTCTTTTATCTGCTCTATTCCCATTGAGGCAGACAAAATTCCGCACGCATATGCACATTCATAATTTCCTGTCATAACTGCATTCTCAAAACCGCATTTTATTTTAACCGCATTTTTAGCCAATGATAAAACCATAACTATGCCTCCACACCAAACAGCTTTGTCAGTTCCCTTATGTCATCAATCTTAAGCAAATAATCTTTTTCATCAACATCTCCAAAGCCATATGCAGCAAATATAAAAGGAATTCCTGCTTCCTTTGCAGCTACTGCATCACCTTTCGTATCTCCTACATAAACAGGATTTTTAATATTGTTTCTTTTCACAATCATCTTATTATTTTCTGATTTTGAACACTTTGTTCTTCCCCAGCTCTCTATATCCTTAAAAAAGCTTTCTGTATTATGTGCCTTTAAAAAAGTTTCAATATATCCGTCCTGGCAGTTGCTTACTATATACAAATCATATCTTTTACTAAGCTTTTCAAGAGTACTTTTAAGGCCATCAAAAAGCTCGCCGCCATTTTTCTCAAGATACTCATTTTCATATACACACATTTTATCCATTATACTTTTTTGTGTTTTCTCTGTTTCAAGAGGAAATAATTTCGCCGCTATATCATACATAGGCATTCCCATGCACTCTTCCAGCTCCTTTTCGCTTATGGCTTCTCTGTTAACCTCTGTATCTTTTTCCAAAAGTTCATTCCACGATTTTCGTATATTTTTTGTCGCATCCCACAATGTACCGTCAAGGTCAAAAATTATTGCATCACATTCTTTCAAGTTCATCTAAAAGCTCCTCCAATGCCTGTTCCTGCGTTATATCATAACATATTGAAAAACAGTCTCTTGCAAGACTGTATTGTTTATCTTCAAGCATAAGCTCGCCGACTCTGTAAATAATACCTATCGTATCAGGATCCGGTCCGGGCTCTATTGCATAGTCCGCAAAAACCTCCTGCATCTGCTTTATGCTCAAGTCCGGAGTCTTATTACCAACCGCTTTTTCTATATATGCAAGTTCATTATCCGCATTTTCAGTATGAAAATAAATATTGCTGTAAATATAACATGCTCTCGCTACTTCCGGCTTATATTTTTGAGTATAATAATATCCCATATTTCTGTAATATCTCGCCATTGTAGCCCTTGTACAGCAGTATCTGTATGCCTGCCTTGTGACAATCATGTACCTTTCCAGCATATTAAGAGCCCTGTAGCATTCAGCGAGTGCAAGAATAGAATCAAGGTCTACAGGATTCCAGCATATCGCATCTTTGTAAGAAGCCTCCGCTGCCTTAAATTTTTCCCTTTCCATGCACAAATCACCATACTCCCTGAAATATCTTGCGTATGGGTGTTCTGTACATTTCACACCTGCGTCCGGCTTAAAATAATATTCATAAATATAATATTCCATAACATGATTTAAACTAAAATTAATCTCATTGTTATCCCTGACACACTCATCTTCCCTGCTCAAAGAAATATTTCCGCGTGCATCAACATATCCTGCTCTTCTTACCTTTTCCTGATTTTCCAAAGCTTTAATCATCTGTTCAAGCTCTTTGTTATTATCAAACTGAGTATTCACATCAATCTCCATTCCATAAATCCTACACTTTTTCTTTGCTTTCAGTATTTTTATCTATTGTGCATGTAAGAATTGCCGATGTTCTCGGCTCCATAACAACGGCCTTATTGTCATCAAGACTTATTTTTTCATCATCTGAACTTGTAAGCTCAATTTTCCAATGGCTTCCTGCCGGAACCTTTGGAAGTCCAAGCATATGCGATTCCCAATGCATATTATAAGCGACATATACAAGCTCATTATTTTCGCAATACATAATCCCGATATGTCTGTCATAATTTTCCATTGTCTGATACCACGCACTGCTTCCATGATATGAAATATCCGGAAAACCGCCTGATGTATTATTCGCCGATATAAACTGCTTAGGCATATGAAAAACCGCATGCTCTTTTCTTAATGCTATAAGCTTCTTTACAAATTCAAGCGTCTCGCAAGGCAGCTCTTTATTTTTCCATTTAAGATATGTCGTCTCACCATCAATACAATATGGGTTATTATTTCCATGCTGCGTATTTTCAAATTCATCACCTGCAAGTATAAGAGGTGTCCCTTGCGAGCATAAAAGCATTATAAACGCATTTTTAATCTGCTTTTTCCTGAGGCGGCATATTTTCTGCTTTTTCGTCTTTCCCTCAACACCGCAGTTCCAGCTATTATTAAAATTTTCACCATCACGGTTATTTTCACCATTAGCTTCATTATGCTTGCGGTCATAGCTTACAAGATCCATCATCGTAAAACCGTTATGATTTGTTATAAAATTAATGCTTGCACTATTTGGCAGATTCTTTCTTGAAACATTCGCAAAACTTTCCAGTTGATTTTCATCGCCTTTTAAAAATTTTCTTGCAATATTTGAATAATCTTCATTACAGCTTCCCATATGCCTGAATGTGCCTCTTTTCCCCTCCCAGTTAACCGTTATAATCTTAGTGTCTGAAAGAAAAGGATCTGCTGCCAGAGCTTCGAGCCCTGCCTGCGAACCGTAATAATGCACGCCGTCAATGTGATAATTTTCTACCCAGTATCTTACACAGTCAAGAATATATCCCGGTGCTTTATCCGTAAAATGCATTTCCATAATCAGTTCTATATTCTGTTCATGGAGCATTTTTACCATCTTTTTAAATTCCACGGTATAATCTGATGTATCTGCAGAAATTGAAGTATATGAGGATTTTGGTGCAAACATAAATCCGTCAACATACCCCCAGTAATTAACGGGTCTTTTTATCGGTTCACCAACATATTTTCCGAGCTTTTCTTTTAATTCTTTATCTTTTTCATAAAGCTGGTCAAATCTCATATTTTCATCAAACTCATATGCAGGCATAAGTTCAATACTTGTAATTCCAAGCGACTTTATGTACGGTATTTTTTCAATTATCCCCTCAAATGTTCCCTTATTATTTACCATTGATGTCCTGCTTTTTGTATAACCTCTTACATGCAGCTTATAAATTATACATTCCTCATATGGTATGTTTAATGTCGTATCACCGTCCCAATCAAAGTCGTCCGTGACTACCCTGCTAAGATAAAGCGGATTTTTATTTATTTTTCCGAATCTTTCGCAATCCGTTATCGTCTTTGCATACGGGTCTATTACTTTCTTACCGTCCTCCTCATAACAATACAAGGCTTTATCAAGAAAAATACCGCTTATTTTACACGCAAAAACATTACCCTTTTTATAAGCTTCATCCATATCTACACGTAAAATCGGTTTCTTCTGCTCGCTGTATAAAAGCAGAGATACCCTGCTGCTTTCACTGGCAAATGCAAAATTATAAATACTTCCCGCCTTTTCGCACCCTAATTTCAAAGCATCACCCTTAGCAATCAACATCTTTACCTCCATCTGAATAAAGCCCCATCATCGTTTTCTTGTCCAATTTATAAAATCTCATTATAAATATAGTTATCAGCCATCCTATGATAGGTATTATACAATAAAAAAAGATTGTCATCCACTTAATCTGAAGCGTAAGCGTATCCTCAACCTGCGGAAACACTTTCGTGTATCCTATAAATGACAATGCTATTCCGACAAAGCCCGTTCCCAAAGCCGAAAAGGATTTATCTATAAAAGAAAATAGTGCTCCCATAATTCCAGGCACAAAATGTCCGCTTATTGAATACTCATAATCCGTACAGTCGGCAATCATAGGAACTACTATATTATTTGTTATTGACTTTACACCGTTTAACAAAGTAAATACAAGCAGAAACAGCACTGTTATAAGATTTATATTAAACAGTGACACTTTTGTAAGATCACAAAAAATCATCATAAGCATAAGCATTGTCTGAAATATGATTGCAAGCCATGTCGCCGCAATCATAGTCTTTTTTTGCCCGACCTTCTGTGCATAATGTATTCCTGCATATATTATTGCAAGATTCGGCATCCCGACAATCATTCCTATAACGCCCGCAAGCGCATAATTGTCCATAAGAATGCCGTAAAACATGACAAGCACCGTCGAATTACTGTAAACCATTGACGCAAATTTATTTGATGCTGCCGCAATAACAAGCATTCTTATAGGCTTATTATGTTTTAATATCGTTATATAATCCCTAAAATGTATATCGTCATCAGCCTCACACTGTACATCACCGGTACTTTCGTAACCATCAGTATTACCAGAACTGTTTCTATTATTAATAAAATTGTCCGGCTTGTCCTTTTTCCATATACCTGCAACCGCAAGTACCGTACATATTCCTGAAACTATAACTACCGTTATGACAAACTCAAAAAAAAGCGCTGTACTGTTAAATGTTTTGTATTTTCCTATAAGATATACTGAAACATAGAAAGCGACAAGTCCATGTGCCATCATTATAAACGTTGAATCAAAAAATGTAATAAGAGGCCTTTGTGCTACATCATTTGTAATCACCGACTGTCCTGACTTTACGACAGCGGTCTGAAATGTATATCCTATAATATAAACAGAATATATCAGTATAAAATACGGAACCCTCAAAAATCCCGGCACAAGATGCGTTGTAAAAAACAATGTCAGTGAGCTTGCAGCAAGCAGAATATATCCTATAATCATATAAGGTCTGAATTTACCGAATCGTCCATTAGTCTTATCTATTATAAATCCAATCAATGGGTCAGTTATTCCGTCAAATATTCTCATCCCCGTAAGTATCATCGAAATCAGCACAACTCCAAGTCCTGCAATACCATTCGCATAATATGAGATATACCCCATCATTGCCAAATACAAATTTGTTGACGTATTATTCAGTGAAAACAAAGCAATCTGCCATACATGTGCCCTGTTTTTTTCAATTTGGTTCATTCTTATACTCCCTCGTAGTCAAAAGCCGGTATAAAACTTTCTTCTGATGTTCCATCTTCCTGTATAAATCCGTTTTCCACTCCGATATCTATAGCATAATTTACAATTTCCTCATACTCTTCGCCTGTTATACGCCTGTTTATCTCAGGATAATTTTTCACATTATCAAGCGGCGTATACTGATTCATAATGCTAATATATATGTTATTTGAATACGTTGCAAATAAATACTTTATAACATTTTTGGAATCTTCTGATAATCCAGGCAACACAAGATGCCTGACTATCATTCCTTTTGTCATTATCCCTTTTTTGTTAAATTGAGGTTTCCCAACCTGACGATACATTTCCGCCAATGCTTTCTTTGCAACCTCACAGTAATCTTTTGCATTTGAATACTTTAAAGACAGTTCACTGTCAAAATACTTAAAATCAGGCATATACACATCAATCAGTCCGTCAATCATCTTAAGCGTACTTACACTCTCATAACCGCTTGTGTTATACACTATGGGAATTTTAAGCCCAGATGCCTTTGCCTTTTTCAATGCTTCAGCTATCTTTTTAACGTAATGCGCAGGTGTTACAAGATTTATATTGTTTGCCTGTTTTTCCTGCAATTCCAGAAAAATCTGCGAAAGCCTGTCCACAGTTATCTTTTTTCCGGCTCTCCCGGCTGCAATGTCATAATTCTGACAATAAACACACCTTAAATTGCAGCCTGAAAAAAACACGGTTCCTGAACCTTCTTCTCCTGATATACAAGGTTCCTCCCACATATGAAGCGCTGCCCTCGCAACATACAAATCATCGCTCACACCGCAATAACCCGTACTTACGTCACTTCTTGGCACATTACATTTTCTTGGACACAATGTACATTTTTCCAAACTCATTAGTACTCCTTTTGTTAGATATTACCGCTTTTTTGTTTCATAAGCTCTTCAAGCTTTTTAAACGCTGTACTTATACCTCCGACCTCATCTATAAGTCCCTGCTGCACTGCTTCTTCTCCTACAAGTATCGTTCCTAAATCCTTTGTCAGAATTCCTGTATTCATCATCATATTTTCAAGTGTCTTTTTCTCAATATGCGAATGACCGGAAATAAAATTAACTATTCTGTCCTGTATAAGCCTGAAATAATCAAATGTCTGCGGTGCACCTATAATTGTACCATTCATTCTTACAGGATGAATAATCATAGTTGCAGACGGAGCTATAAATGAATAATCCGTACTCACTGCAAGCGGTACTCCTATGCTGTGTGAATCTCCAATCACCAAAGATACCGTCGGCTTTGACATCGAAGATATCATCTCTGCAACTGCAAGACCCGCACTAACATCACCGCCTACTGTATTTATAAGAAAAAGTATCCCCTGTATTTCCTCATCATTCTCAACCTTTGCAAGCTGCGGAAGAATATGCTCATACTTTGTAGTTTTACTTGTTGCCGGAAGCGTATCATGACCCTCTATCTCGCCTATAATAGTCATCAGATGAATTTTTCCATGATTTGAGCTTTCCAGCTCCACCTGTCCATAATCAAAAATTCTTTTGTCCTGCTTCTCATTTTTTTGCTCTTTATCAATTCCACTATTCATATGCATAATAATCCTCCATTCATAAAAATGATTTGTCTTATTATGCTCATGAACTTAAAAATACATACAAAAAAGCTACCAGCCGGAATCGAACCGGCGACCTACTGATTACGAATCAGTTGCTCTACCGACTGAGCCATGGTAGCATATAAAAATTTCCTGCAAACTTGCAAATTGTACTCATCTATTATATATGCGATATGAATAATTGTAAAGCTTTTTTAATTAATTATGTTATGTTCACGTTAAATTTTATATGCATATAATAATATATAACTTAAAGGAGCCCTGTTATGAATCCAATTCTTTCATTAAAAAATGTCAGTTATTCATACCACACAAAAGAGGGAGAAACAGCGGCACTGTATGATATAAATCTTGATGTTGAAAATGGCAGCTTTATATCCATAGTTGGTCCGTCAGGCTGCGGAAAATCAACATTATTGTCGCTGATATCAGGTCTTATAACTCCTGGTTCGGGTACTATTTATTTTAATAATGTTCCATACACTTCCTCAGATATGCATATAGGATATATGCTTCAAAAAGATAACCTTTTTGAATGGCGCACAGTTTATAAAAATGTGCTTCTCGGACTCGAAACAAAAAAGCAATGCACAAAAGATAAACTGAAATTTGTAGACGGAATGCTTGAAACCTATGGTCTTTCAAATTTCAAAAACTCACGTCCATCACAATTATCCGGTGGTATGCGTCAGCGTGCTGCACTTATAAGAACACTTGCATTAGAACCTGATGTTCTTTTGCTTGATGAACCCTTTTCGGCACTTGACTATCAGACGCGTCTTTCCGTAAGCGATGACATATACAAAATAATAAAAGAGCAGGGCAAAACTGCAATCTTAGTCACACATGATATTGCTGAGGCTATAGCAATGGGCGAAAAGGTAATTATTTTAAGCAAACGTCCTGGAACAATCAAAAAAATTATAGATATAAACATAAACGATGTCCATAATTCAGATACCCCTTTTGCCAAGCGCTCTGCCCCGGGTTTTAACAATTACTTCAATCAGATATGGAAGGAGCTTGTATAAATGAGTAAAGAACAGCAGCTTTATGTAAAAAAGCAAAAACAATATAAAATATTTATCACATTTTCCCGCATATTTGTTTTTGTGGCGTTTGTATCACTTTGGGAAATTGCAGCTAAATTTAACTGGATAAATGCTTTTATATTCAGTTCTCCGTCCAGAATAATTAAAACATTTCTAAAAATGGCAGCCGACTGCAGTATTTACAAGCACACTCTTGTAACATTGCAGGAAACATTCATAAGCTTCCTGCTTATAATTGTACTCGGAATAGGTACAGCTCTTATCTTATGGCTTTTCACACCGCTTTCGGATATTCTTGAGCCTTATATAGTAATGTTAAACAGTCTCCCGAAATCAGCTCTTGCACCTATGCTCATAGTATGGATTGGTAACAACCAGAAAGCGATTATAGTAACAGCCATTTCCGTAGCTGTATTTGGAAGCATTTTAAGTATATATACTGCATTTTCACAAACTGACCCTGAAAAAATAAAATTAATGAAAACTTTCGGTGCAAGCAGATTTAAAATTCTTACAAAACTTGTGTTTCCAGCTTCATTAAACACTATTATGAGTAATATGAAAGTAAATATAGGATTATGTCTCGTTGGCGTAATTATCGGTGAATTTCTCGCTGCACGAGCTGGTCTTGGCTATCTTATTATTTACGGAAGCCAGATATTTAAGATGGATTGGGTTTCAATGTCCATTGTAATTCTCTGTATTATATCCGTAATACTTTTTAAATTTACTGACATCGTACAAAAAATCGTAAAAAAGATATCTTAACTTTCTATTTTTTAGTTTTAGTTGTATTTTTATATAATACGTATTATAATAATAATTATGGTGTCAACACGCCCCAATTATTATTACACAGATTGTTTCGTGCCTTGCACTCCCGCAATCGTATATTTAAAATTTATCTGTAAAGAAAGGCTGCAATTACATGATTTCATTAAAAATAAAAGATATAAAGACATTCATGTCCCATCTGCTTATAAAAAATACTTTTGATAATTTTTTACTCTCCGAAGCTCTGGTATCAACCTCCAACACCTTTACCATAGACGGTACCATTAATAAATCGTTTTATACGGATGAAGAACGCGCCTGTCTTGACGACGAAACCTACTCAAAATGGTCGCAGATAAAACCATTCTGCTTTAATATTATTAAGGGAAACAAAGTTCCTACTAATTTGAAAGTGATATTTCTTTTGTCAAAGCAAGATATGTTAAATATTATTGATATATCTTCTCTTAATTTTGAGCCTGCAGACATAAAAGGACTTTTCCTTAACATAAAATACTGTGATGACGGTCTTACTATCATAACAGGCACATCACTCAGCGTATTTACAATGGATAAAACGCTTGAACACTCATTTGACAAATATGTAAAATTATTTTTATCCGATAATTCTATAGATTTTGAAGAAATGTAACTGTTTGTATAAGTTTATTTATTTTTAATATTTAACGAAAATCAAGTATTTGTAGGCTTTAAGACGCTTTTTGTTAGCACTCATTATTTATGAGTGCTAATTTTCTCTTGACTTATTAATTTTACTGTATTACATTACATTCAAAAGATATTTTTAAGCGAGGTAAGTAATTATGATAAATGAACATGGTAATCTATCAATCAACAGTCAGAATATTTTTCCTATAATAAAAAAATGGATGTATTCCGACCATGACATCTTCTACAGAGAATTAATTTCTAACGCATGTGATGCAATAACTAAGTTAAAGAAACTTGATTTAATCGGCGAATATGAAGCTCCTGATGATATAAAATACAAAATCGAGGTTCTTGTAAGTCCTGAAAAGAAAACTGTCAAAATCATTGATAATGGTATTGGTATGACTAAGGATGAGGTTAACGAATATATTAACCAGATTGCCTTCTCAGGTGCCGAAGCATTCCTTGAAAAATACAAGGATAAGACAAACGAAGACCAGATAATAGGTCATTTTGGTTTAGGCTTTTATTCAGCATTCATGGTTGCCGATAAAGTTACAATAGATACTTTATCTTACAAAGAAGGTTCTGCTCCTGTTTTCTGGTCATGCAACGGCGGTACTGAGTATGACATGCAGGAAAGCTCAAAAGCAACACCGGGAACAGAAATTACTCTTTATCTTAACGAAAACAGTTATGAATTTGCAAATGAATACAAAGCAAGAGAAGTCATTTCAAAATACTGCTCTTTCATGCCTGTTGAAATTTATTTAACTAACGAGGATGCCCCTAAGGCTGATAATAACAGCTCAGATAAAGATAATGATGCAAATAAGAATGATAACGTCACTACAGAAGCTGAAAACACTGATAACACAACAGACAATGAAGATAATAATGATACTGAAAAAAAGGCTGATGAACCGGCTCCTTTAAATGACATACATCCATTGTGGACAAAGCACCCTAATGAATGCAGCGAAGATGAATACAAGGATTTTTACCGCAAAGTATTCCACGACTTTAAAGAGCCTTTATTCTGGATTCACCTTAATATGGACTATCCGTTTAACTTAAAAGGCATATTGTATTTCCCTAAAATAAATACGGAATACGAATCTATCGAGGGTACAATCAAGTTATATAACAATCAGGTGTTTGTCGCTGATAATATAAAAGAAGTAATACCTGAATTTCTTCTTTTGCTTAAAGGCGTAATTGACTGTCCTGATCTTCCTCTTAACGTATCAAGAAGTGCTTTACAAAATGACGGATTTGTTAAAAAGATTTCTGAGTATATCACTAAAAAAGTCGGTGACAAGCTCTCAGGCATGTGCAAGACAGATAAAGAAAATTACGAAAAATACTGGGATGATATCAACCCATTCATCAAATTCGGCTGCTTAAAGGATGAAAAATTTGCCGAAAAAATGAATGACTATATCATATTTAAAAATCTTGACGGTAAATACCTTACACTTAAGGAATATCTTGAAGCAGGTAAGGAAAAACATGAAAATACAGTATTTTATGTAACTGATGAGACTGAACAAAGCCAGTACATTAATATGTTTAAGGAGGAAGGACTTGACGCTGTACTTCTTACACATAACATTGACCAGCCTTTCATAACTCATTTGGAAGCAAAGAATGAAAATATCAAATTTGCAAGAATTGACGCTGAACTAAGCAGCAGCTTCAAGGAAGATATTCCTGAGGACGAGTTAAAGGATTTATCTGAAAAACTCACAGAAACTTTCAAAAAAGCTTTAAATAATGACCAGCTTCAGATTGAAGTTGCAAAGCTTAAAAATCCTGCAATATCTTCTATGATAACCATGTCTGAACAGGACCGCAGAATGCAGGATATGATGAAAATGTACAATATGTACGGAATGGATCCTTCAATGTTTGCAGGCAAAGGTACTACTCTTGTACTTAATGCAAACAATAACCTTGTACAATACATTTTAGATAACCCTGACGGTGAAAATACACCTCTTATCTGTGCCCAGCTATATGATCTTGCATTATTAAGCCATGCACCACTCACACCTGAACAGATGACAGACTTTATTGCAAGAAGCAATAAAATCATGGAATTACTTGCTAAATAATTACAATTATCGTATTATAAAAGAGGCTCTAAACTGTTTAGAGTCTCTTTTTAATAAATAAACGAAATGAGGTTTTTTATGTCAGTCAACAATAATGATAATTCAACTAAAGATACGACTAACTACAATAACCTATATGATATACATGATTTGAATTTAGAAGACGAAGAAGATGACGGTATAGAATTTTTGACAGATGACAATAATGATTCCGATGACATTTATTTTGAATATGACGAAGATTACGATAAAGAGCAGGAAGTCAAACAATCTGAAAAAAGCTCATTAAAAGCTGAGCTAATCAGCAATATAAAAATATTTTTATCAGCCTGTATTATTGCATTTCTTTTCAGTCACTTTGTCATTATGAATGCACAGGTTCCCACCGGCTCTATGATAAGCACTATAATGGAAGGTGACAGGCTGATAGGTTTTCGTCTGTCATACCTTTTCAGTGATCCAAAACGCGGTGATATAGTTATTTTTAAATATCCCGATAATGAAAAAGAAAACTACGTTAAACGTATCATAGGTGTTCCAGGAGACGTTATACAGATTGAAAATAATATAGTATATGTCAATGGTGAAGCTATCGACGAACCTTACTTATATGAGCCGATGACTGGAAATATCGCTTCCCGTACTTATATAGTTCCCGAAGACTGCTATTTTATGATGGGCGACAACCGAAATGGCTCTTTTGATTCAAGAATGTGGACCAACACTTATGTTTCCCGCGATAAAATTCTTGCAAAGGTAATATTCAGATATTACAGCGGTGCGGAAAATAAACTATCGTTCAAATTATATAATTAAATAATACAATTTTTTATAACTAATGTCATATTTTTATGATATTATGGCAACACTATGCATGTCTAAAGTTTATTAAACTTTAGGCATGCTTTTTTGATTACAGTGTCAAAAGGTTATTATAAAAATCTAAAACGGAGGTATCAAAATGACAACTTTAGGATGTAACGTAAACTCTTGTACTCACAATAAGGATAACTGCTGCTGCTTAAATTCAATTCAGGTTCAGGGTGAAAATGCATGCAGATGTGACGACACATGCTGCGAAAGCTTTTATGAGTTAGACCGTGAGTCTCCACAGAACTTAAATGAATCACCTAAAACAATCTTAAGTGTAGCCTGTGATGCAACTAACTGCGTCTTTAATGAAGATAAAGTGTGCAGTGCCGACCACATCAGTATTTCAGGTGTTTGTGCATCTTCTTCATGTGAAACTGTATGCGCATCTTTCCAGCATAAATAATCTTGTGAGGAAAATCTAAAGTATGCTTAATAAAATGAAATCTGCTTTAATGGCTATTACAGGCTATATTTACGTATGTTACAAAATCTTTCGATTAAACAGCAAATGGCAGAGTTTAAAAAAAGTGTCTTAATATAACATAAATATAACGTCACTTTTTTACATGGCATTTTAAAACGCACTCCCTGTGTCAGATAATATTAATGTGTCCCCCTAAATCCCGGACATATAATATAAAACCGACATGGGAAGTGCGTTTTTGTTGTATAAAAAAGCGTCGCTCACGACGCTTGCAAGATTTGCTTCGCAAACTTGTTATCAGAATGCGTCTTTGACGCAATTTCCAATAAAGTTAAAAAGCGTCGTTCACGACGCTTGCAAGATTTGCTTCGCAAACTTCTTATCAGAATGCGTCTTTGACGCAATTTCCAATAAAGTTAAAAAAGATTTCGCTTGCGCAATCTCTATACATAAAGATAGTCATTCATTACCGGCTGAAGCCCCAGTTCTGATATATCTTCATACATTTTATCAAGGCTTCTTGAATCATCAATTTCAAACTGCTCATCCCCTATGTCAGAATCATCCTGCTTACCTGTATATTTATCTTCATGATCACCGATACCTGTAGAAACACCAGCCGATACTTTTGTGGCTGCAATCTTTATTATACCGTTTCTAAATTCTGCACTTTCTCTTGATGACACGGTTATTCCTGCAAAAGGCAAAAACAGCCTGTATGCACAAAGCACCTGACAAAGCTGTCTTTCATGTACATCTTTAGGATTTATTTTATCATTATTTATTATAGGTCTTAATCTCGGACATGACAAAGAAATCTCGGCATGAGGATACTTTCTTTGTATAAAATGGGCGTGAAGTGCTGTTGCAAGCGCATCCTTTCTAAAATCAGCAAGCCCCAGGAGTGCAGAAAACGCCACACCTCTCATCCCTCCTCTAAGCGCCCTTTCCTGTGCATCAAATCTGTATGGCCAAACTCTCTTATGACCTGCAAGATGCAAGGTTTCATATTTGTCGGTATCATAAGTTTCCTGAAATACCGTAACGTAATCAGCACCGCACTCATGCAGATATCTGTATTCATCAGTATTAACAGGATAAATCTCAAGCCCTACCATTCTGAAATACTTTCTTGCAAGCTTACATGCCTCACCTATGTAAGAAACATCACTTTTCACCCTGCTTTCACCCGTAAGGATAAGAATTTCTTCCATACCGGTATCTGCAATGATTTTCATTTCATGCTCAATCTGCTCCATATTAAGTTTCATTCGGTTTATATCATTATAACAGTTAAAACCACAGTAAACACAATAGTTTTCACAATAATTTGCAATATATAAAGGCGTAAATACATAAACTGTATTTCCAAAATGTTTTCTTGTTTCAATTCTCGCCCTTTCTGCCATCTGCTCAATATATGGCTCTGCCGCAGGCGACAATAATATCTTTAATTCATTTATTCCTATTATCTCCTGCTGTAGCGCCCTCTCCACGTCTTTTCCGGTATAATTTTCATAATCGTAACTGTCTGCATAAGCCATAACATTTTTGCATATATCCGAATCAATCTTTTCCATTCCCGGCATATACTCCATATGATTTGTCCTGCTTTTCGGATTATTTTCAAGTAAATGCTTTTTCTTAAGCGCACTTTCCGACAAATTCGCTGAATCTATATAAAAATTATTTTCCATAATAATCTGATTTTGTCCTTTCTATTAATCACGCAAAAAACCTGTTAGGGGATCCGAAGCCTCCGCACCTCTCATAAGCACTCTTCCCAAACCTGAAAGATATGCTTCTCTACCTGCTTCAATAGCTTTCTTAAATGCCCCGGCCATAAGCCTTAAATCGCCTGCTGTTGCAAGCGCAGTATTTGCCATAATTGCCGCTGCGCCCATTTCCATTGCCTCACACGCCTGCGATGGTCTTCCTATCCCAGCATCAACTATTATCGGCAAATCTATCTCATTTATAAGAATCTGTATAAATTCTTTTGTGGCTAGACCTTTATTTGAACCGATAGGAGATGCAAGCGGCATGATTGAAGCAGCTCCCGCATTTACAAGCTCTCTTGCCACATTTAAATCGGGATACATATATGGCATTACAATAAATCCCTCATTTGCAAGGATTTCTGTCGCCTTTATCGTTTCTGTATTATCCGGCAGCAGATATTTAGTATCACGCATTATTTCGACCTTTACAAAATCACCACAGCCAAGCTCCCTTGCAAGTCTTGCGATTCTTACAGCCTCGTCAGCATTTCTTGCTCCTGATGTGTTAGGAAGCAATGTTACGCCCTCAGGTATGTAATCAAGTATATTTTCATCCTTTTTTGTATTTGCCCTCCTTACAGCCAGTGTAATAATCTGCGCACCTGCATCTTTTACAGCAGCTTCTATGAGGTTAAGCGAATATTTTCCCGAACCGAGAATAAAACGCGACGAAAATTCTTTTCCGCCAATTACAAGTTTATCATTATTTACCATAATTCCTTCTCCCTAAAATCAAATAAATTACTAAGCTCAATTTTTTCTTTATACCTCAGCTTTGCCCGCCAAAATCCTTATTATCATATTTGCTTCATGCGCCGCACAAAGCATCACTCTGCTGGAAATCATCAAAGGATTATCATCCATATCACTAACTTCATCACCGCACAAAAAGAATCTGTCTGCAACTCTTCTTGTTTTAATATCATTTGATGAGCCTGTCCCTGCCATTCCTGAAGCTGAAACAAGATATTTATCCGGAAAATCAGTTAATACACTATTAACCAGCATAGCTTTTTGATTAGCTTCGTCAAATGCTTCACAGATAATATAATCATTTTTCAAAAGCTCTTTAATATTTTCTTCTGTAATTTTGATACTCTGTGCAGTAACATGGCAATTGGGGGCAATCCCTGCAATAATCTCCTTTAAAGCATCTGCTTTTAGCATTCCTACATGCTCCATAGCAAAATACTGCCTGTTAAGATTTGACATCTCAACTTTATCAAAATCCATCAGGTGAAGCTTTCCCACACCAGCCCTTGCAAGCATTACTGCTACATTAGACCCTAGTCCGCCGAGTCCGCACACCGCCACTGATACCGACGCATTCAAAAAATTCTCTTTATTCAAAGACACAGCCTCCGGATTTTCAAAATTCAAATCAACCACCTCCTACAAAGCTTACAACTTCAATAATGTCATTTTCTCGTAAAACAATATTCTCGTAATCAGCTTTTGGAACAATTTTACCGTTTAACTCAACAGCTATTTTCTTTAAATCAAAATCCGCCTTCATTAAATAATCTGCAAGAACCATATTATCTGCTTCCTTTTGTTCACCATTTACAAAAACCATAGCCGCTATTCCTTTCTTATTCTCTAAAAATTAAAGTGCCGCATCATGGGATTTTTCTATCACACAAAAAAAGGCCACGCAAAGAAATACACCCGTGGTGGTGTACCCCTTCGCGCAGCCTTTTTCAAGTTTGCACTCTATTTGAGAGTATAGTATTTTAATTTTATATTGTCAAGAATATTCAAGGATGTTATGCATATTTGCCGAAATACCGACTGATTTATTTTCTAAGTAAATTGAAATTTACACATTTTGAATATTTATCCTTTATTCTGTATATGCTATATGATAGTAAAATAAAGCTCTGATTGGAGAACATAGATGCTTAAAAAACTAACATTTATCGGAATAATTTTCACAATAATATTGGGAACAATATCTCATAATGTTTACCCGTGGACCGGAAATAACTTTATAGCAGGACTATTTTCCCCTGTAAACGAATCAATCTGGGAACATATGAAAATAGCATTTTTCCCAATGCTTATTTATTCATTTTACATGAACAAAAAATTAAAAAAATACTATCCTTGTGTTACTTCTGCTTTATGTTTTGGTATCTTATTAAGTACAGCTCTTGTTCCTGTTATTTTTTACACATATTCCGGCATATTGGGATACCATACTTTGATATTAGACATTTTTACCCTAATCGCTGCCATAATAATCGCATTTGCAGCAATTTATAAATTGACATTATCCTGCAGCTTAGACAAATACGATGTTTTATTAAAAACAGCTGTCATTATAACAGGTGTTATTTTCTTTATTTTTACTATATTCCCTCCTGAATTGTCTTTATTTATAAGTCCAACAGAATAAAACAGAATAAAATATATAAAAAGCTCCAAATGCCAAACTAATGACACTTGGAGCTATAAATTAATAACAGGGGTGGAGAGAATCGAACTCCCACCAAAGGTTTTGGAGACCCCTATGATACCACTTCACCACACCCCTTTAACTACTAAAGGTCTGCACCTTCAAAACTGCATATTAAATATATCTACATCCGTTCTTCCTTTAAGATAACTTCTCGTTTCTTTCCTTCGTGTTTCCTACAAACCTTAACCTCTCTGGCTTCTTTTCTGCCTTTGGTTAAGCCTTCGACCTATTAGTATCGGTCAGCTTAATACATCGCTGTACTTACACCTCCGACCTATCTACCTCGTCGTCTTCAAGGGGTCTTATTAGATTTCTCTATGGGATATCTCATCTTGAGGGGGGCTTCACGCTTAGATGCCTTCAGCGTTTAT
>ENA-ORMO01001044-ORMO01001044.1-human-gut-metagenome-genome-assembly--contig:-NODE-1044-length-33558-cov-4.712474_pt1 | contig 33558 bp, 18 predicted proteins | sample MGYA00242106_ERZ509001 | MGnify/ENA primary metagenome ERZ509001 (study PRJEB26280, sample SAMEA2338736) | human gut metagenome | biome: human gut; feature: human-associated habitat; material: faeces...
GTATGGTGACGATATTATACAGTAACAGTTGAAGGATAAGGGGAAATGCTTGGGGTTTGTATAAAGTTTGTTTCCATCGAAGAAATCCGGCAATAATCGATAAATACCGGAATCGTGTTGTACAAAGAGTGAAAGTAACTCGTATCCAATCAAGGATTGGCAGTTAATAGCAGGGAACTTCCATAGACATCGGCCTTTCGATTAAACAACCGCTGTTGGAAGAGAGCCAGTATAGAAAACGCCATAGGTGTGAAAGACGCTGTGCGCCCATCGGATCAGAGTAAGACGTTTACACGACACTGTTTGGGCGGAACGTAGCAAACCCTGCATAGTGACCATTGGCCAAATATCGGATACGCTTCGAAAGGTATGGAAGTATCCATATCCGAACCCGACCAAATATCTGACAGCTGGTAGTGGGGAAGCTTGCGCAGAAACCGTGGCAGATGTGAAGGACACTGTGTGTCAGTTAACAGGAAGTTTTATTGTAACCCCATGTGTAAAGTATAAAAGATATGTTATCACATGATTCAGTTCATGTAGGTGGTGGGACCTGTGGATAAATGTTTTCATAGATATAAGGAAATAAAAAATATTTCGCAAGCTTTCAGATTTTTCTGTATTTTTAAAAGGATTTCTCTTATGTATGGGTCCCCTAATTTCAGGGCATTCAATTGAATAGTACAGGTGAATCATGTAGGCAACCAGACACATGTTTATAATGTGTCCGGCTGTTCTTGTTTCTTCTTAGTTAAAATCTGGGCGGTGAAGGGCCTATTTTTGGGGGAGAAAACGCAGGAATATAGATACAGAAATAGATTCACAGGTTTGCTTATAAAAGCTGCTCAATAAGGAGGGGATAAAAAGGAACCGCTTCTGTTGGAAGGGGAGGGAGTGGAAGATTTCCCATTACAGATTTGATACTGTTCAATTTGCGCAGAAGATGCTATAATAGCAAAGATATCAGTGGATTTTTTAGAACTATTTCTTATATTAGGTTAAAAAATAGACGATGTATTCCAAAATAATAGGGAATATGGATACAGAATCATCCCTTTATCGATCATGGGGTTGCTTGGAAAAGGAGGGCTGCGGATTGTCTCATAGATTGCGCATTTGGTGCACGGCGGTTGCCGTAGCTCTGGTTATTTCGACGCTGTTTTCAGGGTGCTCTCTATCGGCCTTGGACGCGCAGTCCTTAATGCGTCCGCCGCGTCCCACAGGGGAGCGTGCACAAATCCACGATGAATTGGAAAAATCGGCGGGCGGAAGCCTGACCCTCAAATATCCCAGTCGGGGGGAATACCGTTCGGCCATTGTTATGCATAGCCTGGTAAGCGCGGGGCAAGAGGATGCTATTGCTTTTTACCAGAAAAAGGGCGATAGCGCTGGCATCAATGTCATGTTTATCCATAAGCAGGAGGACAGCTGGAAAGCGATTGGTGACTTTAATAATCCAGCCAGTACGGTGGATAAGATTTGTTTCGGCGATGTAAACGGCGATGGCCACGATGAGGCTGTGATCGGCTGGGGAAGCAACATCAACAACTCTACAACCATCTGTGTGTATTATTTTGATCGGGGGGAGATCCATGAACTCAAGTTGGAACAATCCTATACCGAAATGGTTGTGATGGACTTCGATGATGACCGGTGCGACGAGATTTTTACCGCGAGCGTTACGGTGGGCGACCAGCCGGCCATTGCGCGGCTTTTGCGCGTAAAAGACAATCAGCCGGAAATTGTCGGCTCTGCCAATTTGGATACCACGGTGACTAGTTATGCTTCTACAGCAGCTGGAATCATCAGCGAAACCGGGGAACTGAAAGGGGTTGTCCTCGACGGCCGCAAAAGCGCAGATACCCTGGTGACGGAAATGCTGTACTGGGATGAAGAGACTTCTACTCTGCAATCTCCGTTTTACGACAGCAACGCACAGACATCCAATTACACCACGCGCAAAACGCGCGCTGTATCGCAGTCCATCGGGGACAGCAAGATCATCGAGATTCCAATCGTAACCCCTATGCCAGGTTATACAGCGGACAATGCGCCCGATGAGACAAGCTATCTTACGAACTGGCACCGTTTTGATGAGCGGGAGGGAACGTTGGTGCGCAGTGTTTCCATGGTGATGGATTATACCGACGGGTATTCCTTTTTAGTGCCGGACATGTGGCGTGGAAAGGTCAGCACCCGGATGGATGCAGCCACGCGTACTCTGACGTTTTATGAATGGGTTGTTGCAGATGAAACGACGGGGTCAGGGGCGATGGGCGCGGCATTATTGCGTCTACAGGTGTTTACCAAGGATAAATGGGAAAAACAGGAGGGAACAGACGGCTATTATCAGTTGGTCGATAACAACAATCTGGTGTTTGCCGCGTCGATTCCCACACCGGATAACGCACTGTCCCTTACTATCAATGATATAAAAAGCGGATTTGAACTGATTCATCAGGAATAAACGTCGTCTTTGCACGCTGCCTTTATTCCAGGATAGTGATACAAAACCCATGGGGGAGAAGCCCCTGTTTTTCGATGGGGAAAAGCGGAACAGCCGCTGGAACGTTCAGGTGGAAAGGTTGTATTGTTATGAAAAAAGTACTGGTTGCGGAGGATGAACAGGCCATCCGCGAATTCGTTGTAATCAATTTGAAGCGCGCCGGTTATGAGGCATATGAGGCTTCAAACGGGGAAGAGGCGCTGGAGACTTATGAGCGGGAGGGCAAGGATTTTGATGTAGCCATTCTCGACATTATGATGCCCGGAAAATTCGATGGCCTTGCCGTTTGTAAGGAACTGCGAAAGCAGAGCGGCTCCATTGGTATCATTATGTTGACGGCGCGCACCCAAGAGATGGACAAAGTCAGTGGGTTGATGATGGGGGCGGATGACTATGTGACAAAGCCGTTCAGTCCTTCGGAGTTGGTCGCCCGTGTGGATGCCGTTTATCGCCGTGTTGCGCTTGCACAGATGCGCGACGAAAACAATTTTAAGGAGGAAATCCGCTCTGGCGAGTTCGCACTCAATTTGCGCAACCGCACATTGATGAAGCGTGGCACGCCGATCGAATTGACACAGGTAGAATTTCAAATCATGGAATACTTTTTTTCCAATCCTGGCACAGCCCTGGACCGTTCCGCCATATTAAAACATGTTTGGGGGGAAGCCTACTATGGGGAGGAAAAGATTGTCGATGTGAACATCCGTCGCCTTCGTATGAAAGTAGAGGATGAACCCAGCAACCCAAAGCACATTGTCACGGTTTGGGGCCTGGGCTATAAGTGGGAAGCGTAAGGCAAGGCGATTGCTTGAGAGAGGAGGGGAACCCGCATGGTGGTAAAAGGCATTACAAAACGCTGGCTTTTGAATAGCCTTGGTGTTATACTGATCTTAATCATTGCGCTGGTTTTCAGCCTTTCGTTTGCCATTCAGAATTATATTTATTACGGAATCCAGCAGGCAATCAACGGCCGTGCGGGAGAGATTACCAATGTCTTTTCCGATTACGGGCAGCGGTCCTCGCAGGATTTTATCACGGTTGCACGTAACTATGTAGAGAATTTCCCCAATAAAGAGAGCATGGAATTGATGGTCTTTAATGCAGAAGGCCACATCATCACGACATCCATCGGCTTTGCCCCCGATGAGAGCCAGCCAATGCCGGACTATCAGCAGGCTTTGGCAGATTCCAATGGCTATGGAACATGGACCGGGAATCTGACCAGCGGGGAGAAGGTGATGGCCGTCACACGGGTGATCCATAACAATGCCGGCAGTGTTGTGGGGGGCGTGCGGTATGTTGTCTCTTTGGAGGAGGCAGACAAACAGATCGGGATGCTGGTGTGCATCTTGATTTTAGCAGGCGCTATTATTTTGCTGTTTATCTCGGTTTCGAGCTACTATTTTATGAAGTCCATTCTCACGCCGATCAAAGAGATCGGCGCAACCGCGCGGCGTATCGCTCAAGGCGATTTTAAAGCGCGCATCGAGAAGTCAAACGACGACGAAATTGGGCAACTGTGTGATACCATCAACGACATGGCGGTAGAGCTGGGGGCGGCGGAAAAGATGAAAAATGATTTCATTTCCTCTGTATCCCATGAGCTGCGTACACCTTTGACAGCTATCAAGGGATGGGCGGAGACGATGCAGGGTGGCGGAATGGACGACGCCACGTTTGACAAAGGAATGAGTGTGATTATTCGGGAATCGGAGCGGCTTTCCGGTATTGTAGAGGAGCTGCTGGATTTTTCCCGCATGCAGAGCGGCCGTATGACCTTGACAATGGACAAAATCGATATCCTTGCCGAGTTGGGCGAAGCGGTCTATATGTTCAGCGAGCGCGCAAAATCCGAACACAAATACCTGCTGTACGAGGAACCGAGGATGCTTTCCCCGGTGCTGGGGGACATCAACCGGCTGCGTCAGGTATTTGTCAATATCTTGGACAATGCGTTAAAATATACAAACGAGGGCGGAACCATCAGTGTGGTTGCCTCCGAGGAAAACGGATTTATCCGCGTCGCAATCAGCGACAATGGGTGTGGAATTCCGCCGGAGCATCTGCCCAACGTGAAGAAAAAATTTTATAAGGCGAACCAGACCGTCCGTGGCTCTGGAATTGGTTTGGCACTCGCCGACGAGATCATGCGGCTGCATTCCGGCAGTCTGGAGATTGAGAGCCACGAAAATGTAGGAACAGTGGTCACTATTCGAATTCCTACATTCCGCGAAAGAACGCCGGACCCCGCGCAAGACAAAGAAAGGATACCCGAATAGAATGGCTAGAGAAACAACAAAACGCATCACCTCCATCGGCGGGCAAGCTTTGATCGAGGGCATTATGATGCGCGGACCAAAGCGTACAGAAATTTCTGTGCGCATGCCGGACGGCACGATTTCCTCCGAAACCTTGGAGACGGGCGGTTTGGCAAAAAAGTATAAGATTTTCCGCGTCCCGATTTTCCGGGGGATTGCAGCGTTTATCGATTCGCTTTCCACCGGATTTAAAGCGCTGAATATTTCAGCGGAAAAGTCCGGTATGGCGGAAGAAGAGGGGGAACCCTCAAAGTTTGACCAGTGGATGGAGCGCGTTTTTGGCGATAAGCTGATGAATGCGATCATGGCGGTAGGGACAGTTTTGGGGCTGTTGCTGGCAATTGTGCTGTTTTTCTTTTTGCCGACGTGGTTGTTTAATGTGTGTGAGCAGTACCTCTTTGGCGAAGGAATCGAAGGCTGGCGCTCTATTGTGGAAGGCGCCATGCGCATCGGAATTTTTGTTGCGTATATTGCAGTTGTTGCGCATATGCCGGAGATCAAGCGTGTGTTTCAGTATCACGGTGCAGAACATAAGACGATCTTCTGTTATGAAAACGAAGAGGAACTTACGGTGGAAAATGTGCGTCGGCACGGACGCTTCCATCCGCGCTGTGGCACCAGCTTCATGATTATTATGCTGTTGTTGGGCGTGATTATCGGCTTCTTCATTCCGTTTACCAATCCGATTTTGCGTACACTGGTCAAATTGTTGTGTATCCCGTTGGTGGTGGGCATTGGTTATGAGCTGATCCGTATTTGCGGCCGTTATGACAACCTTGCAACACGCATCATTTCGGCCCCTGGCCTTTGGATGCAGCGCCTGACAGTGAAGGAACCGGACGACAGCATGATCGAAGTGGCGATTGAGGCAATGAAAGCGGTGATTCCGGAGGATGGTACCGATCTGCAATGCCCATTTCAAGCCAAACAGCCGAAGGAGAAAACAGCATGACGCTGCGGCAAGTTTATCAAAAAGGAAAAGTGCTTTTGGAAAAGGCAGGGATTGAAACCCCTGCCTTTGATGCTGCTTGCCTTTTTCAGAAGGTCTTCGGACTGGATCGCCAGCAGTTGATTATCCATGGGACGGAGACAGCCGCCGATTCTAAGGCAGACGCTTATTGGATGCTCTGCGAGAAGCGTGCCAAAGGCCGCCCGCTTCAATATATCCTCGGAGAATGGCCATTCATGGACTTTACCCTCCGTGTGGGGGATGGCGTGTTAGTACCGCGCGAAGAAACAGAATTATTGGTGTATACCGTTGCAGAACACATAAAATCGGCTGGCCTCGCCCGAGCGGATTTGCAGGGGGCCGATCTTTGCGGCGGCAGCGGCGCGGTGGCGTTGGGATTGTCGTCCCTGTTACCAAGGCTGAAACTTTTCTGTGCAGAGTTTTACGAAGAGGCTTTTCACTATCTCGAAGAGAACGTCCGCCTTCTGGAAAATAAGGCGGTATGCCCTGTCCGGCTGGATGTTCTGTCTCCGGAGGCAGCGTTGCCCGTTTCGAGACTCGACCTGGTAGTGTCAAATCCCCCATACGTAGCGGCATCTGAAATTGCCGGACTGCAAAGAGAAGTGCAGCAAGAGCCGTATACAGCTTTGGACGGGGGGGAGGACGGCTTACTGTTTTACCGAGCGATTGCCCGGCGGTGGATTCCCCAAGTACGTCCCGGAGGAATTGTAGCGGTGGAAATTGGAGAAGGACAGGCGCAGGCCGTGATGAAGTTGTTTCATGATGCAGGGGTTCGGGAACTGGAAGTGTATAAGGATTTTAATGGATTGGACCGGGTCGTCATAGGAACGGTTGAAAACGGTGTCTCATCGTCCGGCTAAACGGTCAACAAAAGGGAGAGGGTCCCAACAGTCATGAAGGGACTTGAGAATACCCTCTGAATACTCTCGCTTTTTCAAACCTAGATATTTTTCAGGCAGAAAGAGGATGCCCCTTTCCTATGGATTGAAAGATTCGTAGATTTGGGAATCCTCTCTTTTTTGGTTAGGTTCCCCGGAAAAGCTGGTGGAGGCACTCTGTAAAAAGCTTTCGTATCGGGCAAAGTGAGCGGATAACAACAATGTTTTGATGAAAGAAGGCTGCCGTTAGAAAGGCGATTGCCCGTTTACGGGGTGTGGGGCAAGTGATATAAGCAGAATAAAGTTTATACGTCTTGAGATGTATGCAGGAATAGGCCTTTATTAGGGGGCTTATGCTTCCTTAGCCGGTGGCTTTGGCTACCGATATGGACAGCTAAAATCTATAAAGGCGAAGAGGAGGAAAACATGCCTTGTTTGCCTAATAGGCAAATCCGGCTAACTGCCGTAATGGTTCCCTTCATTTACCTAAAAATGTAGGTAAGGCCTGCGACGGATGTCAAGACAACCTGCCTTGTTTGCCTAATAGGTAAACCCGGATAACTGTCGTAATGGTTCCCTTCATTTACCTATAAAATGTAGGTAAAGCCTGCAACGGATGTCAAGACGATCTGCCCTGCTTGCCAATAGGCAAACTTGGCGAACTACCGTAATGGTTAGCCCCATTGGCTTATAAAAAATAAAAGAAAGACCTACGACAATTATCAGGATCCTTTATATTGGAGTCAAAGGGAACAGGGAGACCCAGTCGGAAAAATGGCACTTTTCCATTCTGTATCAAACAAAAAAAGAATACAAAAAATGGGGAGAATATGTTTTGACAGGACAAAACAGGTGAATCGGTGCCACTCAAAGAGCAAAACGAAGGGAAATCGTGGGGTAAAGAACCGATTGCTTGTGAACAACAAGTTTATATTCGCTATCGGTAACATTTTAAGATCTTTCTATGGTGGTTTTGACCGCAGGAGTTACATATACAGGTTTCCATCGTAAAAGAAAAAGCTGGCTGATAGGCTTTTATACGAACGCCAATGATCCTAGAAGATGTCGTCAAACCGATACCGAATCATGATGCGTAGAAAACAACAGAGAGGATGAATCCAAACGGTCTGTTGGGCATTGAAACTTTATATGGATATAGACTAGGGGGACTCTCCTTTTGCATAGAACGCTTGAGATAGAAACCCGGGCAAATCTTTGTTCGAAATTGTTCGGAATCCATTGCTTTTCTTTGAAAAATACGATATAATAACCTCACACACGAAGCGGGAATCGACGATATCCGCTTCATAGAAGAACGATGGAATCCTTGATGAAAAACAAAGTCCGTTTTTCATCGGATTTGTGAAACAATCGTCCGTTTTGTGTTCGTCAATTTTATGTCATAAAAGCTGTCATTTTAAGACGCCGGAACGTTTTCCGGCGTTTTTCCAATCAAAAGACCGGAGGGAATCAAATGGCCATCGATAAAAGTCGCGGCGCAGCTGCGGGAAAAACCATGGATAAAAAGGCGGCGCTGGAGACAGCGCTTGCGCAGATTGAAAAGCAGTTTGGCAAGGGCGCGGTGATGCGTCTTGGCCAGAATGAGGCCATGCATGTAGAAGCGATTCCCACGGGTTCGCTTTCTTTGGATCTGGCGCTTGGCATCGGTGGGTTGCCGCGCGGCCGTATTGTCGAGATTTACGGGCCGGAGAGTTCCGGTAAAACCACCTTGGCCCTGCATTGTATCGCGGAGGGACAAAAGAACGGCGGGAATGCGGCATTTATCGACGTGGAGCATGCGCTTGATCCGGTGTATGCCCGTGCGCTCGGCGTGGATGTAGATGGATTGCTGGTGTCCCAGCCGGATACCGGTGAACAGGCGTTGGAGATTACAGAGGCATTGGTGCGCTCCGGCGCGATCGACGTAATTGTTGTCGACTCCGTAGCAGCGTTGGTGCCGCGTGCGGAAATTGAAGGGGAGATGGGCGACAGCCATGTTGGGCTTCAAGCGCGCCTGATGAGCCAAGCACTGCGCAAGTTGGCGGGCGCGATCTCGAAATCGAACTGTGTGGCGATTTTTATCAACCAGCTGCGTGAGAAAGTAGGCGTGATGTATGGCAACCCGGAGGTTACCCCCGGCGGCCGTGCCCTGAAGTTCTATTCCTCGGTGCGTATCGACATTCGCCGGGTCGAAACCCTCAAAAATGGCACGGAGCAGATCGGTTCGCGTACCCGCGCGCGCGTGGTGAAGAATAAGATTGCGCCGCCGTTCCGCGAGGCGGAGTTCGATGTCATGTACGGCCGCGGCATTTCGCGCGAGGGAGAACTGCTGGACCTTGCGGTTAAGCTCGACATTGTGCAGAAGAGCGGCGCTTGGTTCTCCTATAAACAGGAGCGTTTGGGACAGGGGCGCGACAATGTTAAAACCCTGTTTGCTACGAATAAAGAGCTTGCAGATGAAATTGAACAGCAGGTCCGTGATAATATCGGAGCTCTGTATGCGAAGTCGGCAGTTCCCATGCCAAATGCATCGCCTGCAAAGCCGTTGGAGGTTCCAGCTGCTTCTACGCCTGCGGCAGAGCCGGCCAAACCGGCGGCTTCCCGGGCTGGAAGTGCGAAGATCGACATAGAGGCTGACGACGTAGAATAAACATAAGCATAAAAGGATGGGGATCGTTTGCTGATTACTGCGATGGAACCGCGCCGGAAACGCTTGACAGCTCTGTTTTTAGATGGAGAGTTCGCCGTGAAACTGGATACGGAGACGCTCCTGCAATCCGGTTGGCGGGTGGGAATGGAGATGGACGACGAGGCGTTACACCAGCTCATCCAGCGCAGCGATACGCATCGGGCGCAGGAAAAGGCGCTCTATCTGTTGGAGCACCGCAGCCACTCCAAAAAGGAACTGACGGAGAAAATTTCCCGTACGGCAGGCCGGGATGCGGCAGAACATGCCGCGCAGCGGATGGAAGAGCTCGGCCTGATTGACGACGTGCAGTATGCACGGCGCTTTGCAGAAGAACTGTTACAACGGAAATGCTTTGCCGCCCGGCGGGCGGAATATGAACTTTTACAGAAGGGGATTGACCGGGAACTGGTGCGTACCATTGTGGATGAGCTGGCGCCGGAACCGGAGGAATCGCTCCGCCTGCTGATTGAACGGAAGTATCGAAGCGCTTTATCGGACGAAAAAGGCCGCCGCCGGGTATTTGCCGCATTGCAGCGGCTGGGCTATCGCACGGAGGATATCCGCAGTGTACTGCGAAACTATATCGACTACGAAAATGAGGATGGGATGAATGGCATCGGTTGGAATGATTAGCCTTGGCTGTGAAAAGAACCGCGTGGACGCAGAGATTATGATGGCGCGCCTGCAAAAAGCAGGATATACGTTGGTGGACGACGCTTCCTGTGCGGATGTGGCCATTGTCAACACCTGTGGTTTTATTGAGGCTGCAAAGAAAGAATCCATCGGGGAGATTTTGGAACTTGGAAGGCTCAAAAAGGCTGGCTGTATCAAAGCGCTTGTCGTCACGGGCTGTATGGCAGAACGCTACCAGCAGGAGATCCGGAAGGAATTGCCGGAAGCCGACGCGGTGTGCGGCATTGGAGCGGACGCCGATATAGTGGAAGTGGTAGACCGTACTCTGCGCGGGGAGCATCCGGAACTCTTTCCGGATAAAATGTTGTTGCCTCTATGCGGGGAACGCATCCAGTCAACGCCTCCCTATTCATCCTATTTGAAGATTGCAGAAGGCTGTGACAATCGCTGTTCCTACTGTGCCATTCCATTGATCCGCGGGCCGTACCGTTCCCGTCCGATGGAGAGCATCTTGGAAGAAGCGGAAACCTTGGCGAAGAATGGAACAAAAGAATTGATTGTCATTGCACAGGACACGACCCGTTATGGCTGTGATCTGTATAAAAAACGGATGTTGCCAGAACTGCTGCAAAAGCTTTGTAAAGTGGACGGGATTGTGTGGATTCGCGTTTTATACTGCTATCCGGATTTTATGACGGAAGAGTTGATGGACACCATTGCGCGCGAGCCGAAAATTGTCAAATATATAGACCTTCCTTTGCAGCATTGCAGCGGCACGGTATTGCGGGCGATGCGCCGTTTTGGCAATCGGGAAAAACTCACGGCATTGATTCAAAAGATGCGCGCGCGCATTCCAGGATTGATTCTGCGTACGACGATGATCGCAGGATTTCCGGGGGAAACAGAAGAGGATTTTGCGCAGTTGTGCGCGTTTATCAAGGAAATACGCTTTGAGCGTCTGGGATGTTTTGCTTATTCGCAGGAGGAGGATACTCCTGCGGCAGAGATGGAAAATCAGATTGAAGAAGAGGAAAAGCGCCGCCGGGCGGACCGGGTGATGGAGACCCAGATGGGCATCATGCAGGATTGGGGCGAGGCGCAGGTTGGCAAAGTATTGGACGTGTTGACCGAAGGCTTTGAGGAAGAGACCGCCTGTTGGTTTGGGCGCAGTTATGCCGACGCGCCGGAGATTGACGGCAGAATTTACTTTACCGCCGGGGAGGCGCCGGCGCCCGGACAGTTTGTGCGGGTACGTATCACGGCTTGCATGGACTGCGACCTGATGGGTGAAGCGGAATAATCCGCGCCCAGTTGGAGGAATGAAAATGAATTTGCCCAATAAATTGACGGTGCTGCGGATGGCAATGGTACCATTCTTTGTAGGAGCGCTGCTATGGCAGGGGTTGCCGCACCGTTATCTGGTCGCGCTGCTGCTGTTTGTTGCGGCATCCTATACAGATCATTTGGATGGAAAAATTGCTAGAAGCCGCAATCTGATTACGAACTTTGGAAAGTTTATGGACCCCTTGGCAGACAAGATCCTTGTGATTTCGGCCTTGATTTGCTTTGTGAGCCTGGATTTGATCAATCCGTGGTGGGTATTGGTGATTGTGGCACGCGAATTTCTTGTTACATCCCTGCGATTGGTTGCTGCGGATGAAGGGGTTGTAATCGCCGCGAACAAGTGGGGAAAGGCAAAAACGGTAAGCCAGATTGTTGCAATCGCATTGATTTTGGTGATGCAGTATGTGCAGGAATTGGTGGCCATGGGCGTGCTTTCCGCTTTTACAATGGGCGGGTTGCCAAGCTCGGCAATTTTCCTTTGGGCCGGCGACGGGTTGATGGCAATTACGGTGTTTTTCACCGTGCTTTCCGGAGGAATCTACTTAAAGCAGAATTGGAAGGTCATAGGGAACTCCAAGTAAATACAGAAAGGCCACGGAAAGCGTTGGGACGCTCCGTGGCCTTTTACTTTTTTGGTAAGTTTTTCCTCTGTTTTCTTCGTACCTTTTTAAATCGTAAAAAGGCGACATATTCCCGAACTTCTCTTTTCTCTGAATCCTCAAATTCCGCGGGCAATACGATACAATTCTTTGTCCTCAGGAACGAATACGGTTCATCCACCAAACCAAGCAGGTAGTCAAGCGATATATCAAATAGTTTAGCAATTTCCATTTTCGTTTTGTCGTCTGGAGCGCTGCGGTTTCGCTCATACGAGGAAATAGTGTGAATGGATACGTTGAGTTTATCCGCTAAATCCTGCTGGGAAAGGCCATGATCCTTCCGAAGTTCCTGGAGCCTTTCACCTAACATGGGTTTCCCCCTTCGTATATTCGTTTCTTTCGTTTATCACTATCATTATAAAATTTTTTTGGAAATACTGGTATTATTTTTGTATTTTAAGTCGAGTATAAAAGTGTTTATTTTATGAATGAATACTACAAAATCAATAGAAAAGCAAAAAATATATAGATTTTCAACGGGAAACTATCTAAAACAGAACCAACGTTTAGACAATTTAGTTGTTTTGCTCAAAGAAAGCTTTTTATTCTTTATTTAAATGGATGAAGAAAACTGGAAAAACGGATACAAAGAAATCATAAAAAAGAACTAGAAAAAGCACTGTGCTGGATAGAAAATCCAGCACAGTGCCTTATTAAAGATTGCTTGGGAGTGTCGTCATTGGTGTTTCATAAAAAGGGTTCTGCTTGGATTGGATGATCGAACCCTTTTTATCCCTTTGGCTTCCACTAGAAAACATTTAGCCAATTGTTACAGAACATTGCTTAACCGCATTCTGACCCGGCAGTGTCGTGTATACGCCTGCACTCTGGCCCGGTGTGCCAATCGCATATACTCTGTAATAGTAATCGTTGCCAGCCTTTGCGACAAACTGTGTCTTGAGCACGTTGCCATTGCCAACTGTAAAGCTTGGAACAGCATCCGAACCAACGACAGTCATTTTGAAGCAATAGGCCTGACCATGTTTCAGTGTAAACGGAAGCGTGGTGTCGCTGCGGACATACGCCTGTTGAGCAGAAACGCCCTGTGCCGCTGTGACGATTGCAGATGGAACTGCCACGGCGGTGCCTTCTCCCGAAGTCTTACCGGAAGAATTGGACGAACTGGAACCCTTATGACCGCTATTGGAAGAGTTGTGCGATACGGTTACAAGACCGGCCTGGGCCTCCTTAATGGTGTCAGCAACCGAGTCGACTTCTTCCTGTCCGATGTTGTCGTTCGCCATTGCATCGTTGCCCAAGGCAATCGCTGCATCCAAGATTGCAAGGCTCGCACGGGTGTACTTGCTGCGGTCGATATGGGTCGCCTGATAGAGGCGTTCCTTCAGAACATCCTTGTTCGGAATCTTGCGCAAAGCAGCCATTGCATCCACCAGCGCAATTGCCGCGTCGTCTACAGCTTTCTGGCTGGCATCGCGATTATTGAATACGGTCTGAGCATTTTCAAACGCCTCTATGAATTCTGCCTTACCAGCTTCAACATACTGATCGAGTGCGTTATAAATAACGGTTGCTTGTGCAATAGCGACGCTCAGGTCCTCCTTGCTCGCTACACGTACAAGTTTGTTCAACGCTTCGTTCAACTCTTTTGTCGCCTTTTCGACATCGACTTCCAACGGATTGTTGTCGTTGATTACATCCACAGCATTCTGGTACTTTTCATAATAGTTTTCCCAGCTGTCCGTAGTGAAGTCATTCTCATCCAGGTCGGCGAGCATTTCGACCAGCGTCTGGAGTGCGGAGACATCGCCCTCTTTAAAGCTCAACATTTGGATAGCATCCAGCAGTTCGGACCATGCACGGTCGATCGTATTCTGATCGGCTGTCTTATCAGCTTCTACATTTTGCGCTGTTTCGAGTGCATTGTCAAACTTCTTCTGAACGGCTGTAACAGCGTCCTGATACTCATCGCTGCCGACAAGCCCCTCAGCGACTTCGATTGTGGAACGCAGGGTGAGCTTGTTCACAACGGTGAAGGAGAAGTCCAACGCCGTGTCGGCGCGATCCATCGTTCCGTCATATGTATACGAATAGGTATCGGTTTCTTCATCAAACGGAATAGGTTCTCCATTCACAGAAATAGCTGCAAATTCTCTTCCCTCTGCAACCGGTGTGAAGGTCAGTTGAATTGGGGAACCGGACAGAAGTTCTGTCTCCAAAACGCCAGTGAGGTTTGCAAAACCAATGTCAATATCTTCCGCGTGGATCTCCACATCGCCTGCTGGGAAGCTAACGGTGAGAGTCTGCTCTGTGGGCTGTACGTCCTCGGAAACCTCGACCGGGCTGCTGTAGATCGTCAAACCTTGATCGATACGCACAGAGACGCGAATCCATTTGCCAGCCAGATCTTCGGTCACCGGCAATGTGGAAGAGTAGGAGTCTGTGATCGGAGAGAACGGACCGTCCTTGGAATCTGCCACCAACCAACGGAAACGCGCATAATCGACATACTGTTCGTCCACATCAAAGGATGCTTCAAGTGTATCGCCAACCATCGGTGCGCGGTCTGCAGTTGCATTGACCACTTTGACGTTCTCAGGTACCACATCGGTGATGTCGCTATCATCGTCGCCGTCATCGGTCTCTTTGTCTGCAAAGTCGAGGAGGGTGCCTTCTCCAATGACTTCATAAAGACGTACACAGCTGTTGCCATCGTACGGGCTGCCGTCGTCGTTCAGAGCAACGCCCTGCGTGATTTCCACCTTGAGATAACGGCCAACCGCTTCACCGCTGCTGTAGGTATGTTCGGTGACACCGAGTCCCTCCGGGTTCTCTGCTGCGGTGATCTGGGTCCATTCTTTTCCGTCATTGCTGACATAGAGATTGTATTTGCGTGTATTGTACTCCTTGAACCGGTCTCTTTCGTCTGCGCCCGGGACTTTTTCGTCGTATGCAGCGGTCGCATGACGCAGGGTGAGCTTGCTCAGGTCGTACACGCCGTTCATGTCAATGATTGCAACACGTGGATCGCTTTCGGAGACACCGTCTGCGCACCACTTGGTCAGGAAATCTCCGTCCGTCAGCATAGAGCCAGCTTCAGAAGCGTTGAACTGCTTATCTGCTTCAACCGATTTACCAGCCAGGATGTTGGTATCATCGTTTATGACGACCGACTTGCTCACAGGCTCGCCTTCCACACCGTCCTTATCGACCGGAATCACTTCGAACTTGATAGCGGCCAACGATAGGGCGTCTGCCTTATCCATTGTATAGCTCAAGCCCGTTGCGCCGTCGATGGGAGTGAAGGTTTCGCCGTCCTCGCTCTGATACCACTGGAACTTGGACTCGCCTTCTTTGCCGGACAGGGTTGCATTTACATAGGTATACGTGCCATCCATCGTGACCTTGGAAGCATCGTCCGGGTCCTTATAAAGGCTGATGTTGACGTTCTCAGCAGAAGGAGCAACGGCCTCATTCGAGCGGCCCCATGCCTGGAACTCATAGATACGCGGACAGTTCGCGTCAGAGTCGGTTTGGCCTGCATAGTCCGGAATCAGCTTAAAGTAGCGGGCATTTACCGGCTCTTCCATGACCAGCTCCACGACATTCTCCGTATTGCCGGTGACATTTGCGCGTTCGGTCCACTCTACGCCGTCATCGCTGGTAAGGATGCGGAAATCGCGGGTGATGTAGTTGGGGTTTTCATTCCCGGCATTGACCAACGTGAACTTATCGATGGTCCAGCTGTTATTTTCACCGAGATCAACCTGTAGATAAACGTCGTCCTGACGGTAACACCACTTGGTAGAAGTGTTTCCATCGCAGGCCTTATAGGGTTCCTCGTTGGTGTAGCCGCCGGGAGCGGTGATCTTATCCTTCGGAACGGAGAGGAAGGCATTATCCAGCCCGCCCTTGACAATATTGGACGGTTTGGAGAGCTCGGTCAGATTGCTGTCATTGTCTGTTGCAACCACCTTGTAGACATACTCGCCATTAGCGGGGAGTGTATCGGTGAAGGAGGTCTTGCGGCCATCCACTGTTCCGGCCAGCGTCCCGGTTTCTACGGTAAAGTCCTCGCTGGTGCCGCGGTAAATACGATAAGTGGAAATGTTGTCAGCTGCATCCCAGGTGACGGTGGCCTTGTCGCCCAAAGCGCCTTCGCCAGTCACAAGTTCTGCACGCACATTTTCAATCGCAGGCAATGTGATGGTTTCCTGTGTAGTGGGTTCCTGTGCAACACGCAGATAGTCGCTGTCTGCAACGGAAATGGCCGTAATTTTAATACCGGATGCATCTGGTAACTGGATGGACTCCAGCCCCTTCTCTGGATCGACCGGAATTGCATAGACAAATTGATAATTGTCGACTGTCATGCGGTCCTTCGTACCATTGTGGAAATGGGTGAAGAAGTAACCGACTTGGTCGCGCACATAGGGGCGGATGTCCGTATTGCTGAAGCGGTCCCAACCGGAGAGCTCCGAATCCCAATCTGCGAACTTGATCTCTTTGTTGGTCTGTTCACCGTTTGCATAGTTGACGGTAAACACGCCGCTCTTTTCACCGGAACCGGCTGCGGCGCCCAGCAGGTAGACATACTTGTAATTGCCTTCGGGAAGCGCGATCGTTTGGCCTCTGGCCTCCACCACGTTGTCATAACCGTCGTTGGTCGGTCCAAGCTGGAAATCGACCCCTTCAAAGGTGATGGAATCTTTCCAAAGTTCTGCGGGAATGGTGTTGCCCTCGCCGTCATAGTCGCCGTCCTTGCGGTCCTCATTGAAACTGACAGCATCAACGTTGTAGTAATCGAAGAGATCGACTGGAGCAGACTTCAACTGGACCTCTTCGCCGCCGTAAGGTTCCACCTCGAGCGCGATGGTTGTGATCTCGTATTTATCCATGGAGAAATGAATCTGATTGCCATCAACCGTGATCTCCTTATTCAGATCCTCATCGTCGTCCTCCAAAAGGTTGACTTCTTTGGCGGACTTCACGTTGGAAGGAAGTGTAAGGGTGACATCGGTGTTGTCTTGGCCATCGGATTCATAGACACGCACAATCAGCTTATCTCTTGCGTCCGGATCGTCGGCCGGCGTTTTGATAACGCTGATCGGCACATTGTCCGCACTGGAGGTCGCGAAGGAATACGCAGATCCAAGGTCTCCGTCGTGGCGTTCGGACTGGACTGCTTCTGCCTTATAGTTCAGTTCGGCAGCCTTCTGGACAGAGTTGGCCTCCTGCCAGGTGCCGGAATGTGGATAGATGGAATAGGTGAAATCATGGGTGGTCTTGTCAATGTAATAGGCCGCCGGGTCCCAACCGCTGCAACGGACGGCCGCGCCCATCGGGGAACGCAGGGCGGTCAAGCGCAGGCGGGTGGCCTCCACATTACCATCTTCATCTTTCAGCTGAATGGCGTCCCAACCGTACTTGGAATCGTTCAGGATGCTGGCGCCAAATTCACCGCTATCGTCGGTGACATCGGCCCACTTATGACCGGAAACCTCAAACTTTGCATTATCGATGCTGTTGTCGCGGGTGGTCGGACGTTCCAGGGCGCCATAGGCAATCTCATAGGTGGCATGGTCGGATTCAGCTGCAAACGGGAAGGAAATCTTCATCAGGCGCTGATCTTCATTCCAATTGACATGCATCTTGACATCCACGCGGTCACTGTCCGGATACATCGTAATATCTTGGTACATGGTGGAATCGGACCAACTTCTGGAGACACGCACCACAATCTTTTCGGGCGAATTCTCGATGATTTCAATCTCTTCGGGAGTGTCATCCAGAATAGCGATCGGATCGGCATTCATTTCCTCCATGACCAGATCCCATGCAGGATAGGAACTGCCGCCGGTATCCTTATAAATATGGATCTCATTGCCCTGGTAGCCGTCGGCAAAGACCGGACGATTGCCGTCTTTCTTGTTGTAAACCTGAGCGATGTTTCCCGTGTTCTTGTCGATTTCGACCTTTAAGAACGCATTTTCCATGACAAAGAGATTCTCATTTTCTTCAACGCTGAGATTGGTTTCAACGGTTCCATCGCCGGATTTCACATTAAAGACTTTAAAACCGACGGACGGCAAATTGTTTGCCTGGAAGCGAATGGTAGCCGTCTTTTTCTCTTCGTCGCGGGAGGTCACGGTGGATGGAACCAACGAATCCCCGTCATAAACGGCGATTTGTTCCGGAACAGCGTCGGCAAAGCTTACGGTTGTTTCCACCATGTCGCTGCGTTCCCAAGACAATGGGTTGAACACCAGGACCGGCGTGCCGTCGACGTTGGTATCCGCCTTATAGGCGATGGCCTGTAGGCCGTCATTCTGGACATTGTTCAGCAGGTTTTTGGCCAATTCCTGGTTGTTATAGGTGACTTCATACTGATACGGGATCGAGGAGCCCGGCAGAACATCGTGGAACTGGTTGATTAAGATCTTATCCCACGCCTTGCTGATCTCTTCATTCCCTGCATTCGGAAGAACGCCAAGCCAATTGCCCAGGGTGCCAGCCTTCTCAGCTTTTTCGGCCAAGATCTCGTTCTTACGGTTGTACTCTTTTACACGCGCCCAGGAAGTATAGGTGCCGCGGTGGTTTTCAAAGTACATTTCCCCTTCCACCGTCCGGACTTTACTCAGGTCCTCTGTTTCACGCACACTGTCGAAGTATTCCGTGATCGTTGCCATTTCGACCGTGGCGCCTTGCACCCCATCCGAACCGTTTTGCTTCAGAACAGTAGCGTATTGTCCAGAGTCCGGGCCGCCGCCGTGGTCGCCATTTCCCATCATACCGAGCGCCTTTTTAACGCCGGTTTCTTTTCCGGTCTGTTCATTGCGCTTGAGTGCGTTGACGATTTGGCTGTCGCTGTAGATGTTGACATAATCCTTCATTGGCGCATAGGAGAGAACCTCGGTGCCGTCGATCGCCTTCCACTTAAAGATGTCGGAATCGCGTTCCGTGTTCTGTTGCTGCCAATTCAACTTGGTAGTGACGAAATTGTCCATACCGGATTTTTTCAGGATCTGAGGGAACTGGCCGTTAAAGCCAAAGGTATCCGGCACATAGCCAACCGTACTCATCTGGTTGAATTCCTGTTCGAAGAAGCGCTGCCCCTCCAAGCTCTGGCGAACCAAAGCCTCGCCGCTGGGGAGGTTCAAGTCCGGCTCGACCACCTGGCCGCCGGGGTTGTCCCACTGGCCGTTGGCGATGAGCTCTTTGACATCTTCATACATGTCTGGATAGTATTCCTTGGCCCATTCATAGTGCTTGGAAGCGGACATAGTAAACTTGTAGTTTTCATTGCTCTTCAGGTTTGTGACTGCGCGATTAAAAGTATCGCTGATGACATCTCGCGCCGTGTCTTCAAATGGCCACTGCCATGCTGTGTCAATATGAGCGTTTGGAACCAGATACATGGTCCAGCTGCTGTCGATCTGGGCATTGGAAGGTGGGTCTTCCCGGACAGCCATTGCCTGGGTCATGGCCGATGCTGCCATGATTGCTGCAAGCATGAACGAGACTGTCTTTTTAAAGTTTTTCCTTTTCATACGTTTCTCCTTCTTTGTTTGCACGTCCGCCTAAAGCGGGGCGCAAATTTTTAAAAAGCGCTGGGTGATTTCCCGATAGATTACACACGCTCCTTTCAATTCGTTTGGGTTGTGCCTACGTGACAGCGCAGGCTTAGTTTGTAAATATCTGCAAACATCGAAAACCGATGTTTTGTCAGCTTAGATGGATTCCTCTATTCCAACAGAGGCCACATAGTCAGCCCATATCTGCCCGTTTTCCTGGGAATTGAGTTCGGTTTTTACCCCCGCGGCGCCGGGATCCTCAATGCCGCAGAGGTCGGCGCGCAGGGCATTCTGCATGAGGAGCAGGTAAAGTGTCTCTGAATAGTTCTTTACCAACTGTTCTACTTCCGGGGTTGCAAACGACAGCCCGCGTTCCTCAATTTCCTGTTTTAGTTGATCTGTTTCAATCAAAAAGACTGGATCGTAAGGATAGAGGACATACTGCTGATCGAATAAAGCAGAGAGGTTGTCCTCATAGCTGGCCAACAAATTGACCGTGTACTCCGGACTCCAATTCTGTGCAGAGAGGTCCCAATAGTTTGGAATGAACGAGGTCCCGGAGAAGTACGCGCGCACCATGGCTTCGTTTTCTCCCAACAAATCCTGCATCAATCGGGAGATATTTACATCCTGATGCTGGGGCAATTCCATCAAATAGTGCAGCAGGGCGTTTTCCTGTGTTTGGCTAGTGAAGCTTTCGATGGTTTCCAAGATCAGAGGCACCTTGACGTTGAAGTAAAAATCTTCTTGTCCAGCTGCCATCGATCCCTCCATGTCGGAGGAGAGGGCAGCCATGGTGGGGTCCTTCAACGAGACAAATAAATACTTCATATAGCGGGTATTGAGATTATCCTGTACCTCGATGCCATAGAGATCCTTCAACTCTTGGGGAAGCGCATCCGCAGAGGCATTGATGTAACGGTCCCCCAAGCCGCGATACAACCATTCATTTGGCTGATAATGCAAGTTTCTCGCATGAACCTTGCTGTCAAAGAACGCATGGTAAAGGGTGCGCGACATCGTTTGACAGGCATCCGGGGTGTACATGGAGAGAGAAATTGCCGCACCTTCTCCTCCGACGCCGGATAGGATGGAACTTTCACCGTCTTCATTGGTTCGCAGAAGGACGACGGGTTTTTCCAGATTGCTGCCGAATACATCCACATAATAGTTATAGAAAGAAATTACAGCGCTCAGGTCGCTCAATTCGGCGCTTTCTCGGATGGCACTGTCGAGATAGAACACCGCAGTTTCTCCATCAGAAGAGAGATTCAGAGGCTCAAAGCTGCCAAAACAGTAGCTTGATTGAATCAGATCGTAGAAGTCATACCAAGTAGGGCGCTCCAACTGAAAGGCGTGCTCGGTGCTATTGGCGGGAGTGAAGGGGATAATGGAATTCCAATCGTTTTCTCCCGTCAGCTGGAAGGATACGCTGCTGATATACTTTTCCATATACGGGAGATTGTTGGCGTCAAACAAGGGCATCATCAGCACCTTTTTGCCTTGGAAAGCCAACAGATCCTTGTATAGATCCCCTTCCACCTGAAAATCTACGTCGGTGCCTTCACCGAGTTTGACGTCGTATTGAAAAACGAGCGATTCGCAGTCCTCGGACACCGGCCCGATTTCCCAGGCACTTCCCAGGTCGTTCAAGGCGACCTCTATGCCGTCTGCCTCGGTGCAGGTGGGCTCAGACGCCTCAACCTCACCAACATCCAGATAAAACATACGGTCCGGCGACAGCTGGTCGGGGGTTAACTCAATCGATACGCTTAGGATTTTTCCATCGATGTCGGTAGGCTCGACCGTGTAACCGATTCCAAATTGTGCGAGATCGGTGTCCATATGGTAAGAGGCATCCCCCTGCGTATGCCACAGACCAAACGAGGCCAGACTCACAAGCAACAAAGCGGCACATCCGCCGATCAATCGATTCTTTTTCATAAAAGATCACACCTCCAAAAAGTTGCGGGGTTAAAAATCTATGCAGATTGATGAAAATGTACGTGTATAAAATCCCTTCCAGTGAATTGGTAAACTCCTCTTATCAATATTATACAGGTATTCTCCTTGGAAAAAGTAGGGGAACATTTTTTGAATACAGGGGGGTGTCTTTGGGAAAATAAATAATTTACTTGAAATAAGTAGATAAAAATTAATAAAATATTCTATATCATTGACAGAAATGTCATGGAACCAGGTCTGAAAAAGGATGAATTTCGGGGGAGAAACGATGCGTCATAAGATCAGGTGGATAGCCCTTAGCAGTGTGATCGTTGCATTGACCGTAGCGGCCATTCTTTTCTTTACTTTGGATCAAAAATATGATCTGCATTACACAGTATCGGCTCCACAGGTAAAAGAAGGGACATTAGAGATTGTCCTCGATGTACAAAGCACGCCACTTTCCAAAGATAGAACGGTTTCTTTTTATATAGGAGATAAAAATATAGTCATCCAATCCTGTACGGGTGCAGATGGGGTAAGCGTGCCCGCCCAACAAACCGATGATGCTCTCAGCTTTGCTTTGAAACGGGGAGGAAAGGTCTCACTGGTGTACCAGATCTCGTTGGGGGCTTCCGGAAAACATGGACAGCGGGGATCTGTGCGGGAAGATTATTGTGTATTTGATGGAGGGCAGGCTTTGCTTCTGCCCATGGAATTTTACCAAGATGGGTACCCTCAGGAGGAGGCCGTAGTCCGATCGCTGCGAGTATCTATGAATCCCCGGGAAGGTTGGACAGCGGTTCTGCCCTTTGAGGAGCTTCGGGAGGTTTCTTGGGCAGATGCCTACAATTTGAGCAACGATGCATTTGCCATGGGGAACTTTACGCAATATTTTCCCGCGGAACAGACCGGAGGCGCGGCGGTCTATGGGCTCGCTGGAGAAGAGGCGCGCTTTTCTGAGGAACTTTCCTCCGGTGTCGCAGCGTTGCGCGCTTATTATGCACAGCGGTTTGGAATGGAAGAACAACCATATCAGATTCTGTTGCTTCCAGATGATGGAGAAGCAGTCATCGGGGGAGCGGGGATACATAGTGTTTGTGCAACCTTTGACGAGACAAGCCGAAGGGACTGGGAACTGCTCAGCCATCGGATGTTCCATGCCTATTTCGACAGCAGGATTCCAACCCAAACGTTCCACGCGGCGCCGAACCTCTGGTTTTATGAAGGTTTGGCGACCTACTATGAGAATGCATCCATGAGTGCTTTACCAGAAAAACAACGTGAGCAGTTGGGCATCCGGCCGGAATGGCAATTTCAATCCCTATTTAACCGGTACTTGACCATCCGGATCAAGGACCCGGCCCTCTTCTCCTTTGCTCCTATGGATGAGGCGTTGATTTCAGAATCCGAAGGGCGTAAGGAATTTCTACACTACATACAGGCGCCATTGGTAGTCAAACTTGTGGAAGATCGTGCATCTGAATTATCTGGGCAGCAAGATGCGGTTTTGCACGCCATTTTGGCAGATCCGGATGCGGACTTTTCCTGCGCGGCCCTCTTATCGGACCTCTTAGGAGCAGAGGCTGGAGAAGTATACAACCGCTGGTTCCAGTCGGAAGAACTATTGCCCCTGTGGGAGGAGGCCGATCCTTCCTATCCGGAGCAACGTGCGTTGGACGATGTGGCGGATGTAGAAACCATGCTGGCAAGCTGGATGACCAGCCAGCTGGGACAATATCCCTGTGATCTGCCTGACCTGGAGACAGCACGGAGATTACAGAATCTACCTGTATTTCAAGAGGCTTCGTTTGCAGATGCAGAGACAGAACAGATGGTCAAGGAACATTGCCCTGTGATCTGGACATTGCTCAAGCAATATGCACTGCGTGCACAGGTATGTGGTGTACCATTCGATGAACCAATGCTGCGATATGCGTTATTAGCAGATGAAGAAAATTTGCAAAAGTGGGAAGATTGGCTAACCACACAGGGTGTTCCCGTGGATAATACCCGCGCAAATATACAGGGAGAATCCTCTTAACTAAGAAACAGGTCAAAAAGGGCTGCTATGCATGTGCTTTGCATAGCAGCCCCTTTGTCTCTAACAACTCTGCAAATAAAAAGCTAATGGGCAATCGAGAAAAAATTGTAGGCGCAAAAGGAGGCGAAAAAAGAACAAGGCAGAAAAACCGCCGCGCAAGCGCCGTTCAAATTCAAAGATTATGGAAGCGGCCCATCGTCGTTTTCCAAAGAAGCCAGATGCTCCTTTACCCGGCCATAGTCGATGCGTAAGAGTAAATAAAAGATTTTGTTGTTTTGTCAATCTCACAGATCCAACTGTATCATTCCTAGGGAATATGATGCTCAATGATGAATCTGTACAAACATTGTCAATTGGTTAATTGTGGATAAACAGCCCCAACTATACCGGTGACGGCCGCCACTCGGCTACTTATGGAAACAGAATATGCTCGGTGTACGAGGGAGTAAAAGACATTTTAAACTTCTGAACGGGATGGCACGGGGCGGGAATGTTGCCTTTCCCAGGGACAAACAAAATTGCCAATCGTCCGTTTAACCCCTGCTCAAAAAGGGGAAACTGTTTAAAAAATCTGATTCGGGGAGGAAGTCCAATGGAGGAAAAGCAAGATTGCCCATGCCGGTATAAATCCTGTAAGCGGCACGGAAAATGCGAGGCTTGTCGAGCGCATCACCGCAAGGAAAACAAGCTGTTACCTGCGTGTGAGAGAAAACGAACATCACGCCGGAAACAGCCGAAAAACAAGTAAGCGCTTTTATAATTTTCGCTTTTCATCGCAAAATGATGAAACCTAAATGCTATGCATAGCGGGTATCCCAAAAACGTTGGTAGGCAATCCCCAGCGCATTCTACAAAAATGAAAAAGACGATTCAAACAAAAAAGAGCACCCTATATCGGCGGAAAAACCGAAAAGTAAGGTGTTCTTTTTATAGTTTTTAATAAATTGAATTAAATTATATATCTAATTTTCGATTATCCGCATAAACACTATACTTTCAAGTATTTTGAAGTATAGAAAATCATTCATTTTACCACGATTGAATGAGTCTTGATATGACCTATAAAATAACACCCAAAAGACATCATTACACCTAAATGGTGTCTTTTAAAAAGCAGTCAATCCTAAGACTAACTGCTTTGTGTGTATGAATATGAAGTCGTTAAGCCGCAATTTGTTTGCCATTACAATTCTTTTACCATTTGAATTTCTTTATAATACTTGTCTCCAAATGCATATTCTACCTCTTTGATTTCTGTAAATCCAATCGAAGAATACATTTTACGTGCAAGCATATTTTCTAAAGAAACACTAATATATAACTTATCGGTATTGTGTTTGTTTTTAAAATACTCCAAAAATTCTATTGATGCCTGTTTTCCATAACCTTTTCCTTGAAACTGTTTTCCAATCATAAAACGACTCATAGACCAGCCAGGAAAAGTTTCATCATAATCATATAAGATAAAACCTATCATCGTTTCTTCAAGATATATTCCTAAAGTATATAGACCGTCCTCATAAGCAGCTTCTACCAATGACTGTTTATTATCTGCAACAAACCCCTCTTGGTTATCATCAATAGTCAATTCTATACAATCCCAATAGTTGTATTTATCAATTTCTCTAAATTCCATTTTAATCCTCCTTCATACTAAAAATTAAATACTATTTATATACAACTGAAAATTCTTCACATACGACTTTCATGTCAGTAGTAAATTTCAATCCAACCTGATTCAAACACCCCGTAAAGAATTTTTCATGAGCTTCTCTCCAATAATCTAAAGTTTTATTACCCTCACCTTCTTTGTAAGCATGTTCTACTGATACCTCATGAAATGGAACAATAGTTACTTTTTTAGTTTGTACACCAAAGTGAAATAAAATTGTAACCATGAGAAAAGGGAGATACACATTTTTGTGCAATCTCCCTTGTTCTTTTTCTGTCATATCAAGGTTCATTCAATCATGGTAAAATAGTTGCTTTTTTATGAGATGAATAGTCCTTAAACGCTGTATTTATGCGGATAATCGAATTTTCTGTATCAAGATTATAGTGAACCTTATCGTTCCTCTCAAATGGAACCTTCAAACACGCGACAAATCCAGCCTTATTGAACATTTACCGTGCAATAATTGATCGGTGCCTGGCCAGGAATGGTGGCGTAAACGCCAGTGCTTCCAGTTCCGACCCCTTTCACTGTAAGCAGATAGGAGCCATTTCGCAGTTTGAGGCCGGCTGTAATCAAAACATTGCTGTTTCCAGTGGTAAATTGTGGTGTTCCGACAGTTCCTTTTGGAGTAAAGAGGAACGTATAAACATTCCCTCGCTTGATGGTGAATGGATAAGTGGTATCGCAGACCAAACTCCCGCTGGAAGGTGCGGTTCCCGACGAAGCTTTGGTGCCCGTTGCCTGGAAGCTGACAGAGGAACCGTCCGCCGTTGTTGTCGTAATAACTGCCGTACCGGTCCCCACATTGTTGATCTGGAAAATGTATCCGTCACTCACTTTTTTGCCAAAGGTTACGGAAACAGCGGACGGATTGGAGGAGGTAGCGGTCGGCTGTGTAGCACTGGTCGTAAACACCTTATAATAATAGGAGGAATTGCTTCCAAAGGTATACGGCGCAGTAGTGTCACATTTCAGAGGAGAACTCGTCGAAGTGGACTTAGTCCCCGTTGCCTGGAAACTGACGGAAGAACCATCCGCTGCCGTTGTCGTAATGACTGCCGTACCGGTACCCACGTTGTTGATCTGGAAGATGTATCCATCGGATACCTTCTTGCCAAAGGTCACAGAAACGACCGACGGATTGGAAGAAGTCGCGGTCGGCTGAACAATACTGTCCGTAAATACTTTGTAATAATAAACAGAATTATTACTAAATGTATAAGAAGAAGTGTCACAGGTCAATTTAGAACCTGATGCTGATCGATTCCCGGTCGCTTGGAAACTGACAGATGCGCCTTCGGCTGTGGTAGTCGTAATAGTAGCCGTACCAGCACCGACATTGTTGATCTGGAAAATGTACCCATCGCTCACTTTTTTGCCAAAGGTCACCGAGACAGCGGATGGATTGGAAGAAGTCGCGGTTGGCTGCGTGGCGCTGGATGTAAAGACCTTATAATAATATACATCGTTCGAACCAAAGGTATAGGAAGACGTGTCACAGGTTAGGGTTGGCGTAGAAGGGGTGGAAGGGTTCACCGGCGTACCCGCCTGAGAATAGTCTTTAAACGAGTAATTGAGGTCTACATTTCCGTTTACACCGGAAAGGGTACCATAGGCATACTGCCAAATGGTATATGCCTTGTTAAAGTTGGGGACATCCTTTCCCCAGCTGGCCACCCAGCGGTCGTATTTATCCAAGCGTGGGCTGGAAAGATTGGAATTAAAGATATTGACCGAACTGTATACGCCTGTGCGATACCCGGCAGCTTCCATTTTTCCGCAGAAAGCTTCCACGATATCTGCCATCAGATCGGCGTCCATCGTGCGGTGGATCGTGTCCTCAATATCATAGAAAACCGGATAATCCAATTTTCTTCCATTCAGAATACTCAGGCAAAAATCCGCCTCCTGCAAAGCATCCTGGACGTTTTCCGCATAACTGTAATGGTATGCGCCAACTTTGATGCCATTTGCTGTCGCGCCGCTGTAGTTCTGTTCAAAATAGGCGTCCGTCTGCACTTCTGGGGCCGTCTTGCCATAACCGGTGCGGATAATAGCAAAATCAATCCCCTGATTTTTGACCGTACCCCAGTCGATGTTGCCCTGCCAGGAGGAGACATCGATTCCTTTCAAAATGACATGAACATAACAAGTGACACTCTCTCCGGCACTATTGGTGGCGGTTACCGCAGTGGTACCGAGCTGATGCCCTGTAACCAGGCCATTGCTGACTGTGGCAATGCTCGGATTGCTGACGGTCCAGGTGGCGTTCATCGTTGGAGAACCGTTTTCATAGGCGGTAAGGACCGCGCTTTCTCCGATTTTTATAGCAATCGAAGTGTTATCGATCTGAAAGGTTCCGGTGGATGCAACTGCGACAGTGGATGCCACGTCTGCAAATGCAGATGTTCCCCCGCAAAAGGCGAGGCAAAACGCCAAAAGTAAAGCGAGTAGTTTCTTCAATTAGGCTCCTCCTTTAAAGCGGCCGCGTCGTCGAAATACGCAGCCAGAATAACGGTTCGTATTCCTGTTCGCTTTCTTGCCATGGTTTTACAAATTTTCTTCAATCGCATATCCTCCTTTTATTCTGGTTGGCCGGGCCGCATACCGACACAAAACGGCGTACAAAATCCGACGAATTTTGCACGATTTGAATGCTTTTGATTATAGGAGAATTCCGGAATTATGTCAAGTAGAGAGCCAGTTTTCCACGGTTCAGATATCAGGAAAGAAAACCTCCAAAAATTGGTCTGGTGCAGTGTTTCTGTTCATATTTGAAAGGAAAACCATATCCTCGACTCGGCAACCAGTAAACGGAGCGGAACCCAAAGAAGGAAATAAAAAGGAGATGGCCAGCAGCCATCTCCTCTATTGAACGATTTTTCTCATAAGGAACTCTTTAGCAGACGCAGGACGTACGCTCGATACTCCAGAAATTCCCGATCGTAGGGACAGATCTGTAAGACAAACTGAATGCGTCCAAGCAAGCTTTGCAGATAGGGGGCCGGATGTAGGGCCCAGCCGGTTTGACCTTCGTGCAACAGATGGGAGGCCACGCCAAAACGCCGCAAATAGTGGACTTCTTGCCGAATACGCCTGCGATAATCCCGCCCTACCTGTGGATGGTCATTGACCAGAATGCCAGTTACCTGTTGCCGTCTGCCTTGCCGGGCGATGATGGTCTTAGCAGGATTCAACAAAAATCCGTTTTTACGCAGAAGTTGGTACACAAAGCGGATGAGCGGTTCCGGAGAGAAATCCCCTGAAAAAGTCAGATCGTCGCTATAGCGGGTATAGTGAATGTGGCGTTGGCCGCAAAAGGCCGCAATCTGCTGATCTAACGGAAAAAAGACCAAATTAGACAGCATGGGACTGGCGGGGGAACCCTGTGGAAGTATACCGTCCAGCGTACAGAAGGTTGTAAAGAAAAAACTCAAAAGAGCGTTAAAGGAATCTGCGCGTGTACTCCCTGCGTTTTTTCCGTTGGACTCTTTGGAGTAAGGAGCAATTTCCGGGTTTTGGGACAATGTACGGTCAATCGCACAAAAGACCGACGGAAAATGAATACTGCCAAAAAAATGAAGTAGATCCAGTTTGACAAGTATTGGTTGTCCGACATGTACGGCGGCATTGTCCAGTAAATTCCTGCCTGGGCGATACGCTGTAGCTGGGGGCGCGATTTCGCCATAGGCCAAGAGCGAGAGGATTCCCCTTTGAACCTGTTTCAGACCCGGGGAAGGAGAAGCTACTGGGCGGTACCCTCCCCCTCGTTTTGCCAACCAGAAAAGGCCGTATTCTTTGCGCTTCTTTTTCGCAGAGCGCAAAGAACGCAACCAGTAGACTTTTTTCTGTAAGATACGGGGAGAGACACTTGGATCGAGCCATTCGCAAAACTCCTCCAATGTTTGAATCATCCTCTGCCCCTCCTGTTTGTATGGTTGATAAAAAGGACGGAACAACACAAATTGTTCCTGAAGGGATGCGGGCATAGCCGTGTGGGAATACACCTTGTGTATCTTGACACGGCGAAGGCCGCATGCCTCTTTTTCCAAAGTCATCTTTCTGGAGGGCGACTCGCCGTCCAGCCATGTATGCATCACATGGTTAGCGCTGTTGTTCCGTCCAATGTCTACTATAGCATATCCTCTTAGAAAATCAACTTTTCTTTTGTTTTATATGATAAATACTTTCGTACCAAAGAGGAATATAAATTTTTTCACAAAAATTTTTCATAAATACTGGAAAAGATTATGTCAGAGTGCTATAATATTCCCGAATTCAATCGCTTGTTTCGATTAAGAAGCAGAGAGGAGGAAATTTGCATAGAGCGCCAAAAGGGCGAGAAATCGAAATAACCGATATTTTACATTTTGGGAAGCAGTTGTTTGAAATAAGGAGGAGACTCATGAAAAAAAAGACGTTACGATCTGCAATTGCACTGTTAATTGCTGTTCAGATGACCGTCGCAAGCGGTGTGACAGCGATGGCTCAGACAAATGCTGTCGCTTTGGAACCCAGCCGTCCTGTTTCTGTATCGCTGCAAAATGACGGCGAAGGGGATGTAGTGGTCCGTTATCTCAGCGATATGGACCCAACAAAGGCCACGGTCGGTTGGGGCAGCTTGATGCTCGACCAGGGGCTGGAAAACTTGCCGTTGAAGTTGCGCACAGAGGACGGCGGAACCCAAACTTATGAAAAGGGTATCTGTGCACATGCCGCCTCGGAATTGGTTTATGATATTGAGGGGCGCGGCGTGAAAGGCTTCCAAGCATATATAGGTGTGAACTACTCTAAGCAAGGGACTTGCGGCTTTATTGTCAAAGCGGACGATCAGGAATTGTTCCGCGTGGATAAGATGTCGGAATCCGAAGCGCAGGAATTTGTTAACGTCGAGATTCCGGAGGGGGCCAAACAGCTGACCCTAATCACAACGGACGGCGGAGACGGAAACAACTCCGACCACAGCGTTTGGGCGGATGCGAAGCTCGTTTTGGATTCTTCTGTGCAGAAGAATCTTTATAAAGTAGCTGTTTCTGCAGATCAGACTATCCTGGCAGTCGGAGAGACGGCGAACCTCACCGTGTCAGGTACGTTAGTAGACGATACCGATGCAGACCTCTCGAGCGCAACAATTACATATACCAGCAGCGATGAGCAGACTGCGACTGTGGACAACCAGGGCGTGGTGACCGCTTTAGCCAACGGCCTTGTGACAATCCAGTGCAACGTGACGTTGGGCGACATCACCAAGAGTACTTCCATTGATCTGATTGTCGGCGACGAAGTGGAAGGAAAGGTGTGGTCCATCGCCTCACCAAGCGACGCGGTTGGCGGAATTTTCATGTTGAACGACAACGGAAGTCTTTCCTATAGCGTCCAGCGCGATGAAAAGTCTGTGCTCAACTTTGGCGCAATGGGCATGAGCACGAATCTAGGGGACTTCACTGAAGGGCTGGAATTCCTGTCCGTTTCCGAGGCGACAACAGTAGATGAGACCTATACCGTCAACTCGCGCAAAAAAGACGAGTATCGCAATTATTATACAGAACGCACGATTTCATTCCAAAAGGACGGCGTGCAGTTTGATGTGGTTGTACGCGCCTATGATGATGGCCTTGCCTTCCGGTACGTCATCCATGCGGAGGATGGCACAGAGATCCAGGTACAGGACGAAGCGACATCCTTCCAGCTTCCGGCGAAGTCCAATGTTTGGGCAATGGGCTATGGCAGCGGCAGTTATTCCTATGAATCCACGTTCTATAAATATACCGCAGAGACGATTAGCGGCGATCAGTCCATCCCGCTGTTGTTCGAGACGCCGGACGGCACCTTTGGAATGATTTCCGAAGCTCAGCTCACAGGGTATATGGGATCGATGGTCAAAGCGCAGAATGGAACGTTAAAGATCTCCGCAACGCCTCTTCAAAGTGAAGATCCCGTTGTTGAGGGAACCTTTGCATTCCCGTGGCGGTTTGCCGTTGTTGGCACGTTGGGGGACATCAACGAAAATACAATGACGGAAAACCTGAGTCCTGATCCAGCAGAGGGGGATTACTCCTGGGCTGAGACGGGCGTTTGCTCCTGGACTTGGTTGGTCGGCGGTGCAAGCATGCAGTCCGATCCGGAACAGATCAAAAAGTACATCGACTTTGCTTCCGAAATGGGATGGAAGTATTTCATTATGGACGAAGGCTGGCAGCCGCGTTCTCAGCAGGGCGACGGCACTCGCTACTATGGCGAATACGATTGGATTGATGACGTGGTAGAGTATGCAAATGAAAAAGGGGTCGGCCTGATTGCATGGGTACATGTCGATGATCTCAATACGCCGGAAAAACGTGCACAGCGTCTGGATCGCTGGGCAGAGCTCGGGATCAAAGGGATCAAAGTGGACTTCTTTGACCGTGAAACCGACGAGCGCGTGCAGCTGATGGAAGACGTCTATGCAGACTGTGAGAGACTGCACCTGGTGGCAAACGTCCACGGCGCCAATAAGCCGACCGGCGAGGTCCGCACACATCCGGGCATCCTGACCCGTGAGGGCATTTATGGCCAGGAAATGGGCGACCTGAGTCCGGTACAGTACACCATCCTGCCATTCACCCGCAATGCAGTTGGACCGGCAGATGTGACGGAAACCCTCTATCCCAGAGGAAGTTCTACGACTACAGGCTTCCAGGTGGCTCTGTCTGTCCTGATTACCAGCGGCATGCATTGCCTGGCCAGCAGCGTAGAGGACTATCAGGGTAGCCCGGCGCTATCCTTCTATAAGGATTTTCCATCCGTTTGGGATGATTCGCATTTTATTGACGGCTATCCAGGCGAATACACCACTTTGGCCCGCCGCAGCGGCGATAAATGGTACGGTTGCGCCATCACCACAGATGCGCGCGATGCGGAATTCCCGCTCGATTTCCTGGATGACGGACAGTACTATGCGATGATCTATGCGGACGATGGGACAGATAACCGCGGCTTGAAGCTAGAAATCCAGAAGGTCACCAAGGGCGACACCCTTAAAGTGCCGATGAAGGACGGCGGAGGCTGTGCGGTGATCTTTACAAAAGAGAAACCCTCTGCGGCTGAAACCATCGAGTTTGCACAGGACGAAATGACCTTAGAGCGCAATGCAAATACCACCATCGATGTCACGATCACACCGGAGAAGCCTTTGATTTCCAGCCTGATTTGGGAATCCAGCGATCCGACGGTCGCGACGGTGGACAGCAGCGGAAAGGTTACTGGCATCCGTCCGGGAACGGCAGTGATTACCGCGACGTCGCCAGTTGACGACTCTGTATCAGATTCCTGCACCGTCACGGTCGAGATGGAAAAATACACCTTGGATCGCGATTTTTGGACAATTGAGCGCGAGAATAGCCAGTACATCTCCTATCCGACAGCTACGTCCATCCAGCAGGTTTCGCTGTCTGGCGACGTAGACGGCAACCAGGATTCCAGCAAGTGGCCGCAGAACATGGTCCTTTTCCCGCTGCAGGAAGAAAATTTTGCAGCGACTGTAAAGGTAAGTGGAGATTTGACCACAGCGTTCCAGACTGTGGCATTGACGGCGTTTGTCGACAGCAGCAAGGCCGTCTCCGTCATGAGAAGGTACCATACGAGCTTTGGCGGTAATTGCTTTGAGTTGATGCGCTTTGAAGGCGGTTACAACGAGCAGACTGCAAAGGATACACAGGCAAGCGACGACGCCTATCTGAAGTTGGAGAAGAAGGGGCAGATTTTCACCGGTTATTACAGCTATGACGGCGTAGAGTGGACCAAGATTGCAGAGCTTGAATGTCCGCAGGTATCCGGTTCGGATAATATTAGGATTGGCGTCTATACCGGCAATGGCGCTAACAATAACAATGGCGTGGACATTCGCATTGAGGACTTCACCTATTATGCAAACGCAGAAGGCGAGGGTGAAATCATACCATTTGCTGTAAGTACAGACACTTGCATCGCAGAGGTGGCTCCTGTGACCTTGCGTGCGAGCACGGGCACTGCTTTTGCAGATCTGAAGTTGCCGGATACGGTGAAGGTAACTTTGGTTGACGGTACGGAGAAGGATTTGCCGGTTACTTGGTCGGAAGGAGACTATGACGGCGATACAGCAGGAGTCTATAACCTCGAAGGCACCATTACGTTGGCTGACGGTGTAATGAACCTGATGGATCTCAAGGCATCCGCGGAAGTAACTGTTTCTGAGGAGCCGGTAGAAGCCAATACCATCTTCTTGCAGTATAACAACAAGGACGTAACGTTGAAGGTGGACGGCGAGCCGCAGAAGATCGCAGACCTGACGGGCGAGTTTACGCTGGAAGACGTGGCAGAGGGAACGAGCGTAGAATTGACCTTTGAAC
>ENA-ORMO01001047-ORMO01001047.1-human-gut-metagenome-genome-assembly--contig:-NODE-1047-length-33508-cov-4.403521_pt1 | contig 33508 bp, 30 predicted proteins | sample MGYA00242106_ERZ509001 | MGnify/ENA primary metagenome ERZ509001 (study PRJEB26280, sample SAMEA2338736) | human gut metagenome | biome: human gut; feature: human-associated habitat; material: faeces...
GCGACGGTCGCAACGGTGCTGGGAGTACCCCTCAAAACACCGTCGCGACCGTTGCAAGCGTCGCGCTTTACTTGATTACTTCAACCATAGGTGCTTCTATTACCATGTAGGTCAGCCGGATGCGCCGTCCTGAGTGCTTTGTTTTGTTTTCGTATTTCACCTGATATTCTTCCAGCAGGCGGCTGGCATTTACATTCAGATGCTTAGTAAGACGGTTTACTGCCATATTCAACTGGAGGGCTTCAGAAAGCTCTGTTGGGCTGCCTTCCCATTCGCGGTTCTTGTCAGATACGATTTTCGCTACCGCTTCCAGCACCGGATCCGGAGGTTGCTTCCAAAGCTCATTCTCCGCATGGTCAAGGAGCCATACCAAAAGCCGCTGATCGTCTTGACAAGCTCCTTCGCTTTAGAGGCAAACGAATGTCCTCCTGTAAATATTCAAGAAATTTTTTGCAGGCATACTCATATCCAGCAATCGTGACTTCTTCAATGCCCCGTATCCGGCAATCTCGGGAGTAAAGCTGAACCAACTCACGGAAATAAATATCGGGCAGATTTTTTGAATTTCCTTTCAAACTGATGATAGCTTTCCCACTGGGTCTGGGCATAACAAAACCTCCTCATTTTTCATAAAAACTGGTGGCTTCCATGGCTTGAAAAATGAGGAGGCTTGTCAATTTTCACTTTTTATTTCTGCAACTTTTTTCTTTTAAATCCGCCGTTTTATTCTAATTTTATCAAAAATTAGAATATTTTCACTCCCACTCGATTGTGGCCGGGGGCTTGGAGGTGATATCGTAAACGATGCGGTTGATGCCCTTTACCTCATTTACGATACGCACAGAGATACGGTCCAGCACCTCATAGGGAATACGCGCCCAATCAGCAGTCATGAAATCATCGGTGGTGACCGCACGCAGCGCCAGCGTATAGTCATAGGTTCTGCCGTCGCCCATGACACCGACAGAGCGGGTATTGGTCATGACAGCAAAATACTGGCTCAGGCATTTGTCCTGTCCGGCCTTGGTGATCTCATCCCGGAAGATGAAGTCGGCTTGCCGCAGGGTGTCCGCTTTTTCTTTCGTAATATCTCCGATGATGCGAATGGCAAGACCCGGACCTGGGAACGGCTGACGGCTGACCAGATATTCCGGCAGACCGAGCTCCCGGCCAAGCTGCCGTACTTCATCCTTGAACAGCATATTCAGCGGCTCAATGATCTCCTTGAAATCCACATGGTCGGGCAGACCACCCACGTTGTGGTGGCTCTTGATGACAGCGGCTGTGCCTGCACCGGACTCAATGACATCAGGATAAATAGTGCCTTGGGCCAGATAGGCTACCGCGCCGATCTTTTTGGCCTCTTCCTCAAACACACGTATGAACTCTTCTCCTATGATCTTGCGTTTGTGTTCCGGCTCAGATTCTCCCGCCAGTTTCAAAAGAAACCTCGATTCCGCATTGACCCGGACAAAATTCATGGTCCATTTGGCAAAGGCCGCTTCCACCTCATCGCCTTCGTTCAGACGCATCAGGCCATGATCTACAAACACGCAGGTGAGCTGCTCGCCAATGGCTTCCGCCAGCAGTGCCGCGCATACAGAACTGTCAACACCGCCGCTGAGCGCCAGCAGCACTTTGCCGCTGCTGACCCGTTCACGAATCTGACGGATCGCGGTGTCCTTATAGTCCGCCATGGTCCAGTCACCGGAAGCATGGCAGATTTCGTATAGGAAATTTCGGATCATCTGTGTGCCGTGCTCGGTATGATTGACCTCTGGATGGTACTGAACACCATAAAAGCGGCGAATATCATCCGCGATAGCCACATTGGGACAGGCAGCGGAATGAGCAGTCAGCTTAAAACCTGGAGGAACTTTTGCCATATAATCGCCGTGGCTCATCCAGGAAATGCCCTTCTCCGGCAGCCCCTTAAAGATAGGACAGGACACATCATAATAGGTCTCTGTCTTGCCGTACTCTCTGGCAGAATCATCTTGGGCAGGCGTCACCTGGCCGCCCAGATTGTGAGCGATGAGCTGGCATCCGTAGCAAATACCCAGCACAGGTACGCCCAATTCAAAAACAGCAGAGTCCACTTGTGGCGAGTCGGTTTCATATACACTTCCAGGGCCGCCGGTAAAGATGATGCCGATAGGTGAAAACGCGCGGATCTCCGCCATAGGCATGGTATAGGGGTGTACCTCACAATAAACGTTACACTCACGAACACGGCGCGCAATAAGCTGGTTGTACTGACCACCGAAATCCAGAATCAACACTTTTTCCATGGCGTGTCCTCCTTACAGCTCGATATCACCGGATGCGATTGCAACACCCTCAATCAGCGGGCGCACCTTGACAAGGAACGCCTCAACCTGTTCCGAACAGCGACCGATGTAGTCCTCCGGTCGAAGCAGAGCGCAGAGTTCTTCTTCACTCATGCCAAAAGCAGGCTCTGCCGCCAAGCGCTGAAGGAGGTCGCAGGCTTCGCCTTCCTTCATCTTCGCGGAAGCGGCGTGAGAGCAACGGCGAATGACCGCATGGAGTTCCTGGCGGTCACCGCCCCGCTTGACGGCCTCCATCATAAGGTTTTCCGTGGCAATAAGGGGCAGATATTCCCGCACGGTTTTGTCGATAACCTTTTCATTTACCACCAGGCCGCTGGTCACGTTCTTAGCCAATCGCAGGATGGCATCGGCGCAGAGAAAACCCTCCGGCATGGAAATACGGCGGTTGGCGGAATCGTCCAGTGTGCGTTCCATCCACTGAACAGATGCGGTCATAGGCGCGTTTGCGGCATCGACCATCAGATAGCGGGCCAGTGAACAAATGCGCTCCGAGCGCATGGGGTTGCGCTTGTAGGCCATGGCAGAAGAACCGATCTGGTTCTTTTCAAAGGGTTCTTCCAGCTGTCGGTCGTGCTGCAGGAGTCGGATGTCGTTTGCCATGCGATAGGCGCTCTGGGCAATGGAGCTAAGGCAGTTCAGGATGCGGCTGTCAACCTTCCGGGGATAGGTCTGCCCGCAAACATCAAAGCAGCGGTCAAAACCGAACTCTGCACTGATCTGACGGTTCATCTCGCCGATTTTGGCGGTGTCACCCTCAAAAAGCTCCACAAAGCTGGCCTCAGTTCCGGTGGTTCCCCGGCAGCCCAGGAACTTCATGCTGTCCAGTACAAAATCCAGCTCCTCCAGATCGGAGAGGAAATCCTGCATCCAGAGGGTGGCCCGTTTGCCGACCGTGACAAGCTGGGCCGGTTGATAATGGGTGTAGCCCAAAGTGGGCAGAGCTTTGTATTCGTCTGCGAAAGATGCAAGGTTTTTCAGCACGCCCAGCAGTTCGCTCCGCAAATAGCGCAGTCCGTCCCGATAGAGGATCAGATCCCCGTTGTCAGTCACATAGCAGCTGGTCGCGCCCAGGTGGATGATGCCCGTCGCAGAGGGAGCAGCCTTGCCATAGGCATAGACATGAGCCATCACATCATGGCGCACTTCCTTTTCCCGCTGGGCAGCGCAGTCGAAATCAATATCATCCATATGTTCCTCCAGTTCTGAAACCTGCTCCGCCGTGATAGGCAGTCCCAGATCATGTTCTGCCCGCGCCAGTGCGACCCAGAGCTTTCTCCACGTCTGGATGCGCTTTTCCTGGGAGAACAGATGGAGCATATAGTCTGAAGCATAGCGGGAGGACAAGGGAGATTCATATTTATCGTACATAGCGGTTCTTCCTTTCTCGCTGTTTTATTCTACGGTAACAGACTTCGCCAGATTCTTGGGTTTATCAATATCGCAGCCGTTTTCTTTGGCTACATAATAGGCCAAAAGCTGCAAAGGGATGATCTCGACCAACGGCTGAAACAGCGGATCAAGAGCCGGAATGTAGATCACATCATCTGCTTGGGCGAGTATAGCACGGTTTCCCTTAAGGGCCAAAGCCAGCACCTGCGCGCCGCGAGCCTTGACCTCCACAATATTGTTCATGGTCTTTTCCGCAATATGGCTGTTGCAGCATAGTGCGATGACGGGTTGTCCTTCGTCGATCAGTGCGATGGTTCCGTGTTTCAGTTCACCGGCAGCATAGGCTTCTGCGTGTATGTAGGAAATCTCCTTCATCTTCAAAGCACCTTCCAGCGCCACGGCATAGTCAAGGGCTGGCTTCCCGCACAGCCATGATTTTTCCCGGACAATCGGCACAAAGAACTCCCAGGGCATAGGAACCTTCCAACCGGGAGGTAGTTCTCATAACAGCCGCTTTGAGATCTCCATCATAATACATCTCCAGCAGATGGACGATCACCTCGGTGTCGGTCTGGCTGTTGAATGTGTAGCCTTTGGCGGAAAGTTCTTCACGCAGCTCCATGTAGTTTTCAATGATGCCGTTATGCACCACAGAGAAGCGTCCGTCGCAGCTCATGTGGGGGTGAGCATTGGCGTCTGTGGGCGCGCCGTGAGTTGCCCACCGGGTGTGGCCGATACCAGAGAAGCCCGGCAGGTTTTTTCCGTCTTCTGTTTTTTCGCAGAGATTCGCAATTCTGCCGCTGACCTTGGAAAGAGAGATCGCGCCACCATGCTCCACGGCAATACCGGCAGAGTCATATCCACGGTATTCCAACTTTTTCAGTCCATCCAGCAAAATGGGTGCTGCATTTTGTTTGCCTGTAAATCCAACGATTCCGCACATATGCCCTCCTGTTACCGCTTGATATACGCATCCCGCTCTGGCCCGACGGACACATAACCGATATGGCATCCAACAGCCTGCTCGATATACTCCACATAGGCTTGCGCCTGCTTGGGCAGATCTTCCCATGTGCGGACGCCGGAAATATCACAGCCCCATCCTTCCAGATATTCAACAACAGGTTGGGATTCCCCAAGCGCCGCGGGGAATGGAAACTTTTCGGTCTCGGTGCCGCCTACCACATACTTGGTACAGACAGGAATCTGTTCCATATAGCTGAGAACATCCAGTTTGGTCAGCGCGATGGTAGTTGCGCCTTGGGTCTGCACACCATAGCGCGTTGCCACAATGTCGATAGGGCCGACCCGGCGAGGCCGTCCAGTTTTTGCTCCGTATTCAAAGCCCACCTCACGCAGCTTGTCAGCCTCGGGGCCAAACCATTCACAAACAAAGGGTCCTTCTCCAACACAGGTGGAGTAGGCCTTCACCACGCCAACAACTTCGTCCAACTTGGCAGAAGGCAGACCGGAACCGACAGGAGCATAGGCGGCAACCGCGTTAGAGGATGTGGTGTAAGGATAGATACCGTAGTCCAGGTCCCGAAGAGCACCCAACTGTGCTTCAAAGAGGATGCTCTTGCCCTCGGTCTGTGCGCCGCGAAGCCAGTCGCCGGTGTCACAGATAAAGGGTTTCAGCTTGCTGCCGTACTGGTGGAGGTATTCACGCATTCTCTCCATGGTAAAAGGCTCAGCACCGTAAACACCGGTCAAAGTCAGATTTTTCCATTCCAGCGGGTCCTTCAGATGGCGCGCCAGATATTCCGGATAGAACAGTTCACCGGCCTGGATGGTTTTCTTTTGGTACTTGTCGGAGTAAAACGGAGCGATGCCCTGCTTGGTTGACCCATACTTTTTATCCTTCAGGCGGTTTTCTTCCAGTTCATCCAGAGCAACGTGCCAAGGCAGCACCAGAGAGGCGCGGTCACTGATCTTCAGGTTGTCAGGCGTGATGGGAACACCCTTCGCGGTGACACTTTCAATCTCGTGCCAAAGGCTTTCCAGACCCAGCGCAACTCCGTTGCCCAGAATATTGACTACCCCCGGCCGGAAAATACCGGAGGGAAGCAGATGCAGTGCGAACTTGCCGTACTCGTTGATGACGGTGTGACCGGCGTTGCCGCCGCCCTGATACCGCACGACCACATCATAATCCTGGGTGAGCAGGTCTACCATGCGGCCTTTTCCCTCGTCGCCCCAGTTGATTCCAACGATTGCACAGTTTTTCATAACTTGACCTCCTTGGTCTTGATTTTCTGCTGCAGCTTTCTTTCAAATCTGTCTTTGTTGCCTCGGCTCGGGACAGTGGTCGGATAGGTGCCGCCGAAGCAGGCGGTACAAAAGCCGTTACACCCATCTGCGATCTGCAAAAGGTGTTCTACGCTGAGATAACCCAAAGAATCCACGCCGATGATCTGAGCGATTTCCTCCACCGTGTGGTGGTTGGCGATCAGGTTTTCCGCGTCATCAATGTCCGTGCCGTAATAGCAGGGAGCTACAAAAGGCGGCGCACTGACCCGCATATGGATCTCTTTTGCTCCGGCTTTGCGGAGCAGGTCTATGATGCCCCGGCAGGTAGTTCCCCGGACAATGGAGTCGTCGATCAGAACGATGCGCTTTCCTTCCACCAGACTGCGGATTGGGTTGAGTTTGATATTGACACCCACCTCGCGCTGTTCCTGCGTGGGAGAAATAAAGGTGCGCCCGATGTATTTATTCTTGGTAAACCCGATGCCGTAGGGAAGCCCGGATGCTTTGGCATATCCCAAAGCCGCATCCAGACCGGAGTCTGGCACACCGATGACCACATCGGCCTCCACGGGATGCTCGGCAGCGAGAAACGCACCTGCCTTTTGGCGCGCAAGGCTTACCGCGGCTCCGTCAATACTGGAATCCGGCCTTGCAAAGTAGACAAATTCAAACACGCAGAGACTTTTTGGTGCGCTGTTGCAGCGCCGGGTGTCGGCCTTTATACCGCCATAGCTGACCGTGATGACCTCACCGGGCCGCACATCACGCACATACTCTGCACCTACAGCATCCAAAGCGCAGGTTTCCGAGGCAAATACAGTTTTTCCATCCTGTGTTTGCCCCATGCAAAGGGGACGGAAGCCATGAGGGTCGCGGGCAGCAACCAGCTTGGTCGGCGAGGCGATCACAAGCGAATAGGCTCCGTCGATCCTGCCCATAGCCTCATACACCGCCTCCTCAATGGAGGGCGTCTGAAGCCGTTCCTGCACGATGATATAGGCGATGACCTCGCTGTCGGTGGTGGTATGGAAGATAGAGCCGCTTTGCTCCAGTTCATTTCTCAGTTCATAGGAGTTGGTCAGATTGCCGTTGTGAGCCAATGCCATGCGGCCTTTGTGGTGATTGATGACGATGGGCTGGGCGTTGCGCTTGCGGTCGGAGCCAGTGGTGGCATAGCGCACATGGCCCACAACGATGTTGCCGGTGCCCAGCCTCTGCAACCGATCCCTTGGGAAGACATCGTTCACAAGGCCCTCGTCACAATAGGCGGTGAAAACACCGTCATCATTGACCACGATACCCGCGCTCTCCTGACCACGGTGCTGCAGGGCAAAAAGCCCGTAATAGGCCAGAGAAGCCACATCAGCGCACTCTTCTGAAAAAACGCCAAAGACACCACACTCCTCATGGAGGTGGTGTTCCTTGGGAACGACCTGTTTATTTTTCTTCATGGTCTACAAGCCTCTTCATAATTTCGGCGTATGCTTCCTCAACGCCGCCCAGATCACGGCGGAAACGATCCTTATCCAGCTTTTCGCCAGTAGCGCTATCCCACAGCCGGCAGGTATCCGGACTGATCTCGTCCGCCAGAATAATGCTGCCGTCAGCAGTCTTGCCGAACTCCAGTTTGAAGTCCACCAGCGTTACACCGCATTCGGCCCAAAACGCCTTCAAGATACTGTTGACCTGTAGCGCATAGCGCTTAATGGTGTCAATCTCGGCGCGGGTGGCGACTTTCAAAGCCAGCGCATGATCGGTATTGAGTAGAGGGTCGCCGAGAGCATCGTTCTTATAGGAGAATTCAATGACCGGCTCCTCAAACACCATGCCCTCATCCACACCGTAACGCTTGGAGAAAGAGCCTGCGGCAATGTTTCGGACGATGACTTCCAGCGGGACGATGGATACCTTTTTGACCAGAGTCTCCCGCTCACTAAGCTCTTTGACAAAATGGGTTGGAACGCCCTTTTGCTCGATTATCTGCATCAGGCGGTTGCTCATCTGGTTATTGATGATGCCCTTACCTGCGATGGTGCCTTTTTTCAGGCCGTTGAAAGCTGTGGCATCATCCTTGTAGTCAACGATATACCGCTCCGGATTATCGGTCTTATAGACCTTTTTTGCCTTGCCTTCATAGATCTGTTCCAGCTTTTGCATATATGTCATCCTCCATTGTTATTTTCCACTGTCACCATAGTTTGCAAGTACCCGCGCGGACGGATCGTTCACATCGCAGCCTGCCCAGGACTTGTTGGGCATCCAGAAGTCAACGACCATCTCGCTCTGGCCGGGGTAATATTTTTCAAAAATCTCACGATACAGAAGTGACTCTTTCGTGAAGGGTCGAGCATGGGCATAGGCCATACGCTTTGTCTCAAACTCGCCATCGGTATAGCGGCTCTCAGCATATTCCTTCAGATAGTCCACCATGGAATGGCCGACCGCATCGGAAAACGCGGCCTTTTCGCGATAAAGGATGCTTTGCGGCAGATAGTCTCCCTCAAAGGCATGGCGCAGCAAATATTTGCCCTTACCGTACTTGTTCAGCTTTATCTCCGGGTCAATGCTCATCACATACTCCACGAAATCCAGATCGCCAAAAGGAACTCGTGCTTCCAGGGAGTTGACGGAGATACAGCGGTCAGCCCGAAGCACATCGTACATATGCAGCTCCCGGATGCGCTTGACGGCTTCCTTTTGGAACTCCTCAGCAGAAGGGGCAAAGTCGGTGTACTTATAGCCGAACAGCTCATCGCTGATCTCGCCCGTCAGCAAAACACGAATATCGGTCTGTTCGTGGATGGCCTTGCAGACCAGATACATACCCATGCTGGCGCGGATGGTGGTGATATCGTAGGTGCCCAGCAATGCGATCACGGTTTCAAGGGAAGAGATCACTTCTTCCGGGGTCATATAAACTTCCGTGTGTTCACTGCCGATGTAGTCCGCCACTTCCTTTGCGTACTTCAGGTCGATAGCGTCCTCGCTCATGCCAATGGCAAAGGTACGGATCGGTTTATCGGAGCATTTCTGCGCCACGGCGCATACCAGAGAGGAGTCCAGACCGCCGCTGAGAAGAAAACCGACCTTGGCATCGGTAACCAGCCGCTTTTCAATACCGGCGATCAGCTTCTCGCGAATATTTTTGCAAACGGTCTCCAGATCATCGTGACAGATACTGTTTACCTCTGCCGCATCCCGATAACAAACGAACTCGCCATCCTTATAATAATGTCCGGGCGGGAAGGGCATGATTTTACCGCAGATCCCCACAAGGTTTTTTGCTTCGCTGGCAAAAACGATAGAACCCTTTTCATCGTATCCGTAATAGAGCGGTCGGATGCCGATGGGATCGCGGGCAGCGACAAACTCCTGTTCCTCCGCATCGTACAGAATCAAGGCAAATTCAGCATCCAGCATCCGGAACATGGCTGTGCCGTACTCTTTGTAAAGGGGCAGCAGGATCTCACAGTCAGACTCGCTGCGGAATGTGTACCCCTTGCGTTGAAGCACTTGTTTGATCCGCTCGAAACCGTAGATCTCACCATTGCAGACAACAGCGCTTCCGTCTAACTCGAAAGGCTGCATTCCTTCCGGATGCAGGCCCATAATGGCAAGACGGTGGAAACCCAGCAGCCCTTTGCCGGTAAAGATGACACGGGTGTCATCGGGACCACGGGATTTTGTCCGTTCAAAAGCCGCCTTGAAATCATCGTAGGTGACATCGCAGGAACAGTACCCCATAATAGAACACATGATCAAAACCTCCATAAAAGTAATCAGCATTCTACAGGGCAAGTGCTGTTCTCGCGGTGCCACCTGTATTTGTTCTCATTTCCGAGCCTCAACCAAAGGCTCTGCCGCGTAACGGGCGGCGTCCCGGCGCACCTACTAAGAACAGCCTTTTCAGATTGCAGCTCGAAAAGTGTTATTCGTGCAAGCTCTGCCATGCGGCTCTCAGCCTCCCGCACTCTCTGTGGGTGAACACTTGCATTACTTCTCTTTTCTCAAACGCTTTTTGTATATTTTACTTTACGCCAAACAGCAGATCGCCGTAAGTCGGGAAAGGCCAATAGCTGGCTGCGGTCAGAGTTTCTGCCTCGTCAGCAACAACCCGCAACTCACACATCTTGGGAATAACCTCGTCACGAATGAATGCCGCTTCTTCCGCGAGATCGCCCATCATGTCCAGTTTGACCATCTCCGATTCCAGAGTGGCCATTCTGCAATCAATGGTATCGACCAAAGTGGCCAGACGCTTGATCAGCTTCTGCTCATAACTGCTGGGGATATCAGCATCAAGGGACCGCTTGGCAGAGGCGACCGACACAAGACTGGAAACATAGGATTCCACAGCGGGAAGAATCTCCTTCTTCGCCATATCCACCATGGTCAGCGCTTCAATGCGAACTACCTTACAGTAGTTTTCCAGCAGGATCTCGTAGCGGGAACGAAGCTCAGATTCTGTGTAGACCTTGTGGGCCATCAGCATATCCATGTTGTCCTTCAGGATCAGCATGGGAATTGCATCCGGCGTGGTACGCAAGTTCAACAGCCCGCGCTCCTCAGTTGCCTCCTTGATCCAAGCCTCGTCATAGCCGTTGCCGTTGAAGATGATGCGCTTATGTTCCTTGACGGTCTTCTTAATAAGGTCGTGCAGCGCCGTGTTAAAATCAGATGCACCCTCCAACTCATCAGCGAAAAGCCGCAGGGATTCAGCGACTGCCGTGTTCAACATGATGTTGGCACAGGCGATGGAGTTGGAAGAACCAAGCATACGGAATTCAAACTTGTTTCCGGTAAAGGCAAAGGGAGAGGTGCGGTTGCGGTCAGTGTTATCTCTTGTAAACCGGGGAAGAACATCTACGCCCAGCTTCATTTTCTTTTTCTCGACGCCATTGTAGGGGGTATCGTTTTCGATGGAGTCCAGGATGGCCGTCAGTTCATCGCCAAGGAAAATGGAGATCACAGCAGGAGGAGCCTCGTTTGCGCCCAGGCGATGATCGTTACCGGCAGTGGCGACGGCAGCTCTCAGAAGACCCTGATAATCGTCCACAGCCTGAACGACAGCGACCAGGAACAGCAGGAACTGAGCATTTTCATAGGGGGTTTCACCGGGGGCAAGCAGGTTGATACCAGTGTCGGTGGAAAGCGACCAGTTATTGTGCTTACCGGAGCCGTTGACGCCGGCAAAAGGCTTCTCATGCAGCAGGCACACCAGACCATGCTTTGCGGCGACCTTCTGCATGATCTCCATTGTCAGCTGGTTCTGATCGGTAGCAATATTGGTCGTTGTATAAATAGGAGCAAGTTCATGCTGGGCGGGGGCCACCTCGTTATGCTCGGTCTTCGCGAGAATGCCCAGTTTCCACAGCTCCGTGTTCAGGTCTTCCATGAATGCAGCTACGCGGGGCTTGATTGTGCCGAAATAATGATCGTCCAGTTCCTGCCCCTTGGGAGGCTTGGCGCCAAACAAGGTTCTGCCGGTGTAGATTAAGTCCTTGCGCTTATCGTACATGGCCTTATCCACCAGGAAATACTCCTGTTCTGGGCCGACAGAGGAGCAAACGCGCTTGACGTCATCGTTGCCGAAAAGCTTCAGGATACGGAGAGACTGCTTGTTGAGAGCTTCCATGCTGCGAAGCAGAGGAGTCTTCTTATCCAGCGCCTCGCCTCCGTAGGAACAGAACGCGGTGGGGATACAGAGAGTCTTACCCTTGATAAAAGCATAGCTGGTAGGGTCCCAAGCGGTGTAGCCGCGGGCTTCGAAGGTAGCGCGCAGGCCGCCGGAGGGGAACGAGGATGCGTCAGGCTCGCCCTTGATCAGTTCTTTGCCGGAAAACTCCATGATCACTCTGCCATCGGGAGCGGGAGTGATGAAGCTGTCATGCTTTTCAGCGGTGATCCCGGTCAAAGGCTGGAACCAGTGGGTAAAATGAGTGGCTCCATTCTCGACCGCCCAGTCCCTCATTGCGGCAGCGACCGCGTTGGCCACCGACAGATCGAGCTTCGTGCCCTTTTGAATGGTGTGCTTCAGAGAACGGTATACATCCGCAGACAAACGAGCCTTCATCACGCGGCTATCAAAAACCAAACTTCCAAAGTATTCTGGTACAGTCGTCATAGTGTTTCTTCCTTTCAAAGAAAATAAAAAAGAGACACCGGCGTCATAGAGGAATAGCCCTCCGAGACGCCAATGTCTCTTAACATCGCCAAATATACGCCCGGAATTGGAAAAAGTCAACTGGCAATATGTTAAAAAGTGGTTTTTAGTGGAAAGCTAATTTTTTGCAATTTGCGAGATTGAAAAGTTTCAGATTATTGAGTATCCTTATTATAGAACGATGGTGTTCTGCTGGGAAAGTGCGCTTTCCCAGCAGAACACCATCGCTTTTTCGTTATTATTAGGGGTTGGTTACATGAATAAAGTTGAAGGTCAAATCCGAATTCCATCCGGCTGTGCGATCTCCGCTGTCATCTCGAAAGAAGGCCACCGTATGACCGGAAAAAAGATTATTGAGAGTATGAAGCCAATGCACGACCGCTCCAATGGTCTCGGCGGCGGTTTCGCGGCTTACGGTATTTATCCTGAATACAAGGACTTCTTTGCCTTGCATATGTTTCTGGATGACCGCGCTGCAAGGAAGAGCTGCGAAGCATTTCTTCGTGAAACCATGGAGATCGTTCATGCAGAACGAATCCCCACCAGAACAACACCTGCTATCACAGATGAACCTCTCATTTGGAGATTCTTTGTTACACCGCTGCGTTCTGTCCTGGCTGCTATGCAGGTGGACGAGGAAGAATGTGTGGCCCGTGCAGTTATGACTATCAACACTCAGATGAAAGGTGTCTATGTATTTTCAAGTGGAAAAAACATGGGGGCATTCAAGGCTGTTGGCTTTCCGGAAGATGTAGGATACTTCTATCGTCTGGAAGAATATGAGGCGTACAGCTGGACCGCCCATGGCCGGTATCCCACCAATACGCCCGGATGGTGGGGCGGCGCGCATCCGTTTGCCCTGTTGGACTACTCTATCGTCCACAATGGCGAGATTTCTTCCTATGACGCAAACCGCCGATTCATTGAAATGTTTGGATATAAGTGTACTTTGCAGACGGATACAGAAGTCATCACCTACATTGCAGACTATCTGCTTCGCAAGCAAGGCCTTTCTTTGGAGGAAATGGCCTCCGTGATTGCAGCACCATTCTGGTCAACAATAGCGAGAAAAGACGAGCGTGAACAGAAGAAACTCCTTTATCTTCGCAAAGTGTTTTCCAGCCTTTTGGTGACAGGTCCGTTTTCTATCATCTTGGGATTTGACGGCGGCCTTATGGCTCTGAATGACCGTCTGAAACTGCGCAGCATGGTCGTTGGAGAAAAAGACGATAAGGTTTTCATCGCCAGTGAGGAAGCTGCGATCCGGGTCATGGAACCGGATGCAGAGAACATTTACGCTCCCGCTGGTGGTGAGCCGGTGATCGTTCGCGTTAAGGAGGGTAAATTCTAATGGAAATTGATTATATTTATCCTCAATTTGAGGTCATTCGCAATAATGACAGATGTATCAACTGCCGTATATGCGAAAAGCAATGTGCAAACGGGGTTCACTCTTTTGACAGTGCCGGGAAGCGCATAATCAGCGATGAAAGCAAATGTGTGAATTGCCAGCGCTGTGTATGTTTCTGCCCAACACACGCATTGAAAATCGCAAAAAACAGCTGTTCGTTCCGGGAGAATGCCAACTGGGATGCAGACACGATCAAAGAGGTTTATAAACAGGCCGGAAGCGGCGGCGTTCTCCTATCCTCAATGGGAAATCCAAAGAGCTTTCCTGTTTATTGGGACAGAATCCTGATCAATGCCTCTCAGGTGACAAATCCATCCATAGATCCTCTGCGTGAACCCATGGAAACCAGAGTGTTTTTAGGGAAAAAGCCGTCTGCCATCCAAAGGGATGAAAACGGACAATTAAAATGTGAGCTGCCCCCTCAGATCGAGCTTTCCATGCCAGTCATGTTCTCTGCCATGAGCTATGGCTCTATCAGCTATAACGCCCATGCCTGTCTTGCCAAAGCAGCGCAGGAGCTTGGCATTTGCTATAACACTGGTGAAGGTGGTCTGCATGAAGATTTCTACGTGTATGGTGAACACACCATCGTTCAAGTTGCCTCCGGACGTTTCGGCGTGCATAAACAGTATCTTGAAGCCGGAGCTGCTATAGAGATCAAGATGGGGCAAGGCGCAAAGCCTGGTATCGGAGGACATTTGCCCGGAGCCAAGATCGTCGGAGATGTGTCCCGTACCAGAATGGTGCCCGAAGGAACGGACGCCATCTCGCCTGCACCGCACCACGATATTTATTCCATAGAGGATCTGCGGCAACTGGTCTGTTCTCTGAAAGAGGCGACAAATCACAAGAAGCCCGTTATTGTAAAAGTGGCAGCGGTTCACAACATTGCTGCCATCGCCAGTGGAATTGCCCGCAGCGGTGCTGATATTATTGCCATTGACGGTTTCCGCGGCGGTACTGGCGCAGCGCCAACCCGTATCCGCGACAACGTGGGTATTCCTATTGAACTTGCACTGGCGGCAGTGGATCAACGCCTCCGTGATGAAGGTATCCGCAATCACATTTCCTTGATTGTTGGTGGCAGTATTCGTTCTTCGGCAGATGTGGTCAAAGCCATCGCGTTGGGTGCTGATGCCTGCTATATCGGAACAGCGGCCCTGCTGGCCCTTGGATGCCACCTGTGCAGAAGCTGTCAAACCGGAAAATGTAACTGGGGAATTGCCACGCAGGACCTGGAATTGGTCAAACGGCTTGCTATCGACATGGGAAGCCAGAGACTTATCAATCTGATGATCGCATGGAAGCATGAGATCAAAGAGATGATGGGTGGTATGGGTATTAATTCTATCGAAGCCCTGAGAGGAAACCGACTGATGCTTCGCGGTATCGGTATGACGGACAGAGAACTTGATATCCTTGGAATTTCTCATGCCGGCGAATAACTCTATATAGAAAAATGCTCGGAGGTGTGCTATAATGCTTTACATTGATGCAGCTCATATGGATCACCGACAACTGAATGCTGAAATTCAAAGCTGCTGCGATGATGTTTCCATTACTGGATGTGTCGGCCAAAGATTTATCGGCGCTGGACTGGATCGTAAACACCTTGATATATCAGGAATCCCCGGTAATGCGCTGGGAGCGTATTTAAACGGTGCCTGTATTGATGTCCATGGAAACGCGCAGGATGCCGTTGGCGATACGATGAATGCCGGCAGGATCATCATCCATGGAAGTATCGGAGATGCCGCCGGATATGCGATGCGTGGCGGTGAGATCTACATTCAGGGAGATGCCGGTTATCGTGCCGGTATCCACATGAAAGCCTATGGAGATAAACTTCCTGTCATGGTGATCGGCGGGAAGGCCGGCAGCTTCCTTGGGGAATACCAGGCAGGTGGGGTTATAATTGTTTTAGGCCTGACAAAAAACAGCCGTCCCATCGTGAGCAATTTCCCTTGTACCGGTATGCACGGCGGAAAACTCTACATCCGGTCAGATTGTAAGAGCCTCCTGCTCCCCAGGCAGGTCACAGCCCGTCCCGCGACCCATGATGACTTAGCTGAAATTAGGGGTTACTTAGAAACATACTGCAAACTTTTCGAGGCCAAATATGAGGAACTTACACAAGGACCGTTTACTGTTATAACACCGGACAACCAGAATCCTTATAAACAAATGTATGTTTTGAATTAAAGAAAGCGGGTGAGGACGTGAAGTACACACCGGAAGAAGTGATGCAGTTTGTCGAGCAAGAGGAGGTCAAATTCATCCGGCTGGCATTCTGCGATGTCTATGGAAAGCAGCACAATGTGGCCATTATGCCCAGTGAGCTGAAGCGCGCCTTTGTGTTTGGAATTGCTATTGATGCCTCTGCGATTGATGGCTTTGGCGGCGAGGTCCGTTCTGATTTGCTGCTGCATCCCGATGCCTCTACGCTGATTCAGCTTCCATGGCGCCCGGAACAAGGTAAGGTCGTGCGGATGTTCTGCGACATCTCCTATCCGGATGGTCGGGTATTTGAGCGTGATACCCGCAGCATTTTGAAGAAAGCTGTGGCGGATGCGGCTGAAAAGGGGTACTCTTTCGCCTTTGGCGCTGAGATGGAGTTCTATCTTTTCAAAGTCGATGAACACGGAGAACCTACTAAAATCCCCTACGACCACGCCGGATACATGGATATCGCTCCGGACGATAAAGGGGAGAATATCCGTCGTGAAATCTGTCTAATGCTGGAGCAAATGGGAATCAACCCGGAAAGCTCCCATCATGAAAGCGGCCCGGGCCAGAACGAGATCGACTTCCGGTACTCCGATCCGCTCACCGCAGCCGATAACGCCATCACCTTCAATGCAATCGTTCGTACCGTAGCAGCGCAGAACGGCCTTTGTGCCAGCTTTTCCCCCAAGCCTCTGACTGACAGGGATGGCAACGGTATGCACATTAATATCTCTACCAGAGGGACCGGGAAACCTGATCCTCTTCCTTGTGTGATTGCGGGTATCCTTGAAAAGATTACGGAGCTCACGCTGTTCTTAAACCCCAGTGAAGAATCGTATCGACGTCTGGGGCATGATAAAGCGCCTCGCTATGTGACCTGGTCTGCCGAAAACCGCTCCCAGCTGATCCGTATTCCTGCGGCTGTCGGTGAATACCGCCGTGCCGAACTGCGCTCCGCAGACCCAACGGCAAACCCCTATATTGCCTACACGCTCTTGATTTATGCGGGCCTCTATGGGATCGAAAACGATTTGTTCCTCCCACCGGCATCTGACTTCAATATTTACACCGCCTCTGCTGAAGCTCTAATGTCCTTAAAGAAGCTCCCCGGTTCTATGTACGAGGCTGCGGCAATCACCAATGCCAGTGCTTTTGTCAAAGACCATCTTCCCGAAACTGTGATCGCTGCCTACAGTCACAGATAAACACCTTGCCTGTGTAATGGCAGAAAGGAGGGGAGCTTGTGGTCTTCCAAGAACGAACTTATAGCGTGTTGATCGTCACGGCCTCAGACACCTTTGCCAACAGCATCATGCCGCTGCTCCCCGTAACGGACTATTGGCCTGTAACAACTGCGCGGAGCGTTGGCGAGGCTCGCCGAAGAATCGCGGAAACGGATTTTGATATCGTGCTGATCAATGCGCCTCTGCCGGATGATTTTGGAATGCGGCTGGCCATCGACATCTGTACCAATAGCGGTGCAGGCGTCTTGCTGATGGTGAAGAATGACCTTTTTAATGACATCTACGCCAAGGTGATCAGTTACGGCGTGATCACGCTGTCCAAGCCCACCAATCTGCAGATGGTGGCACAGAACCTGCGTATTCTCTGTGCCACCAGAGAGCGTCTGCGCCAGATGGAGGCAAAGCAGGCAACGGTGGAAGAAAAAATAGAGGAAATGCGTCTTGTCAATCGTGCAAAGTGGCTGCTTATCGAATGCCTTGGCATGACGGAACCCGAAGCCCATCGCTACATAGAAAAGCAGTCTATGGACGAGCGTATCTCCAAGCGCGAGGTCGCAGAGAATATAATAAAAACCTACAAGTAAACACAAACAACGCATCCAAAGGCAACTGTACCGTTGGTATCCCCGAAAGTGCTGTTGCAAGGGAACATAATTATTTCTGTCTACAAAAAACTCGTTTATGCATATTCATCAGTCAAAATGTATATTTTTGCTCACCAATATTTATCTCGGATAGGGAGAAAATTTATGTCTATCCTGATTGCTGTGAAATAACAATTTACGTTTAGTGGGGGCGAATATGGGATTATTTTTGACATTGGCATACTTATTCTTCATCGGTTCGGTATTGGGATGGATATTGGAACTGCTGTACAGAAATCTGACCCAATCCCATAAAAAGGTTGTCAATCCAGGCTTTTGTACAGGACCATATCTTCCAATCTATGGCTGTGGCTTGTGTGCGCTCTACCTGCTTGCCGCTTTGGCAGCAACTCCATTTGTATCATCGCCGTTTTGGAGCAAAACCATACTGTTCACGGGCATGGCACTATGTATGACATTGATTGAATATGCAGCAGGTGTTTTCTGCCTGAAATATTTGAAGGTAAGATTATGGGACTATTCGGATGAGTGGGGAAACATTAACGGGATCATATGTCCTAAATTTTCTGCCGCTTGGGCACTATTAAGCGCGGTATACTATTTTCTGATCCATCCCCGAATTCTCAGCGCGCTGAATTGGTTATCCAATAACCTTGGTTTTTCCTTCGTGATCGGAATGTTTTTCGGCGTTTTCATCATCGATGCTGCGCATTCTGCAAACTTTGTCGTCAAACTCAAGACGTATGCTGAGGAAAACAAGATCATTGTCAAATACGAAGAACTGAAAATGCACATTCGAAAAGTGCAGCTGAAGTCTACCGGAAAATATCACTTTTTCCGACCGTTTCATAGTGAACGGCCGATTCACGTGTCTTTAAGAGAGCTACACGAAACAGTTGAAACACATATCAAAGAAACACACAAAAAAGGATAGCACTCATCTGGATGCCAGATTTGCGGAGACAACGGATTTTGCCGCGCCCGATTGTCTGCATTTCGTCAAGAAATTTTCTATTTACCTATTGACAAAGTAGGCGTATGGTGGTATTATCCAACCGATCAAACAAGTAGGTAATAAAAGGAAAGGAGAATGGAACCATGAAGAAATTCGTTATCACTGTCAACATGATGATGGAGATGTGCATGTGCCGCATGTGCATGATTTCTTGCGTTCTTTTTTCCGATGAGTCCTCCATCTCAGAAGCTGCTCATTGTGCCGCTTGATCGCACGCGGTTCACAGTGCATTCCGACCGGGAGACCCAATCGGGTTTCCCGGTTTTTATTTTTCAAGAAGGTGTCCCACATGAAAAATCACTTTGAAGAGCTTGTCAGAGCAAATTTCCGTTTCGGCCGAATGTGATATAGATATGCATCCATAATTCACATCACAAATGCAGAAAGGAAATGACGATCATGGCAAATTATAAATTTGAAACGCTTCAGCTCCATGTAGGTCAGGAGACCCCCGATTTCACCACCGATGCCCGTGCTGTTCCCATCTACGCCACCACCTCCTACGTGTTCCACAACTGCGAACACGCAGCCGCCCGCTTTGGCCTCACGGATGCTGGAAACATCTACGGCAGACTGACCAACTCTACTCAGGATGTTCTGGAAAAGCGTGTCGCGGCGCTGGAGGGCGGCGTTGCTGCTCTGGCTCTGGCTTCCGGTGCAGCAGCCATCGCTTACACACTGGAAGCCCTTGGTCAAAACGGCGGTCATATCGTAGCGCAGAAAACCATCTATGGCGGCAGCTACAATCTGCTGGCCCATACCCTCCCCAACTTCGGCATCACCGCATCCTTTGTCAACATTCACGACCTCGCGGAAGTTGAGGCAGCCATTCAGGACAATACCCGCGCCATTTATATTGAGACGCTGGGCAATCCCAACAGCGATATTCCCGATATCGATGCTCTGGCCGAGCTTGCACATAAGCACGGCTTGCCGCTGGTAGTCGATAACACCTTCGGCACTCCTTATCTTATCCGTCCTATTGAACACGGTGCAGATATCGTGGTGCATTCCGCTACCAAGTTCCTCGGCGGTCACGGTACAACACTTGGCGGTATCATCGTTGACTCCGGCAAATTCGACTGGGCGGCAAGCGGCAAATATCCCGCCATCGCCGATCCCAATCCCAGCTACCACGGGGTGTCTTTCGTTAAGGCTGCCGGCCCTGCTACTTTCGTGACCTATATCCGCGCAACTTTGCTTCGAGATACTGGTGCGTCGATCTCACCTTTTGCGGCGTTTCTTCTGCTACAGGGCGTGGAGACGTTGTCCCTCCGCCTGGAACGCCACGCGGAAAACACCAAAAGGGTGGTGGAGTTCCTCAACAGCCATCCTCAAGTCGAAAAGGTCAATCATCCCTCGCTGGTCGACCACCCCGACCATGCCCTGTATCAGAAGTATTTCCCCAACGGCGGCGCGTCGATCTTCACCTTTGAGATCAAAGGCGGCGTTGCCGAGGCTCACAAATTCATTGACAACCTGCATATCTTTTCTCTGCTGGCCAACGTGGCTGACGTCAAGAGTCTGGTGATCCATCCGGCCACCACGACCCACAGCCAGCTGACGGAAGAAGAGCTGGCCGACCAGGGCATCAAGCCCAGCACCATTCGTCTTTCCATCGGCACCGAGCATAGCGATGACATCATAGCCGACCTGCAAAACGGGTTTGATGCTGTTAAGTAATAATCGACTAAATATTAACAGACCACCCTCGACGCGATCAAGGATTAACGCGAGTCACCCGGCAGAAAGGAAATGCTTCGCCGGGCAGAGATTGGAGGCTGTCATGATAGAACTGAAAGGGCTGTCCAAACAATTTTATACAGCCAAGGGTACGGCTGACGGCAAGCTTTGTTCCCGCACTCTGGAATACCTGTACCAGAAGGACCAAAAATACGACTGCCGCCAGCATAATCAGATATTTGTATCGGGAATAGCCATAATTAATGGCGACTCCTCTGAGAGTAAATCATGAAACATATAAACGCATCAAAGTAAAATCGAACTGATTGTTCAGGAGGTAATTGGTATGGCAAACATATATACATCCGCCGACCAGCTGATCGGCAAAACTCCGCTTCTGGAACTGACCCACATTGAGGAACGGTATAAACTGAAGGCAAAAATCCTCGCCAAACTGGAATACTTTAACCCAGCTGGTTCGGTCAAGGACCGCATTGCCAAGGCGATGATCGATGCCGCCGAGGCCAGCGGCAGGCTCACGCCCGGCTCCGTGATCATTGAGCCAACTTCCGGCAATACGGGCATCGGCCTTGCCTCCGTGGCGGCCGCCAGAGGCTATCGTATCATTATCGTCATGCCTGAAACCATGAGCGTGGAGCGCCGCCAGCTTATGAAAGCCTATGGAGCCGAGCTCGTTCTGACGGAAGGAGCAAAGGGCATGAAGGGAGCCATCGCCAAGGCTGAGGAACTGGCCGCACAAACGCCTAACAGCTTTATTCCCGGACAGTTTGTCAATTCGGCCAATCCCCAGGCGCACCGGGAGAGCACCGGCCCTGAGATCTATGAGGACACCGACGGCCAAGTGGATATTTTCGTGGCAGGTGTAGGAACCGGCGGCACAGTCACCGGTGTGGGCGAGTACCTGAAGTCCAGAAAATCCAGTGTGAAGGTGGTCGCCGTTGAACCGTCTGCTTCCGCCGTCCTTTCCACCGGCGTGGCAGGTCCCCATAAGATCCAGGGCATCGGCGCGGGCTTTGTCCCTGACGTTCTGAATACCGGGATTTATGACGAGATCATCCCGGTATCCAATGAAGATGCGTTTGCGACCGGAAAGCTGATCGGCAAGAGTGAGGGTGTTCTGGTTGGTATTTCCTCCGGCGCTGCCGCATTCGCTGCCATTGAACTGGCGAAACGCCCGGAAAACGAAGGGAAAACCATTGTGGTCCTGCTGCCCGATACCGGCGACCGATATCTGTCCACACCGCTTTTTGAAGATTAAAACATCAGCTCCGGTGTCTGCTTTGGTGGATACCGGAGCTTTAGTAGGTATTTATGAGAACCTTATCATTTTTGATGAGCCGCAGCGAGTTGTAACACCCGGCCAGGTGGCGGTATTGTATGATGGGGTATTGTTCTGGGTTGAGGAAGGATAAGCAAGAACCAACGCACTTGATTTACCTACTGACATTATAATATAATTAACCAACAACAAAATGGCAGGTGACCCTTTATGATGATTTCGACCAGAGGAAGATATGCGCTTCGCGTGATGATCGACTTGGCGGAGCACGCAAATGATGGGTATATACCCATGAAAAAGGTTGCCGAGCGTCAGGGAATCTCTCTCAAATATCTGGAACAGATCCTGCCTGCTCTGTCCAAGAACAAGATGATCGAGGGAGTTCACGGGAAGGGCGGTGGATATCGTCTCAGCCGCCCAGTTCAGAACTACACGGTCGGCGAGATCCTTCGTTTGACGGAAGGTGAGCTTGCACCCGTGGCCTGCCTTGAGTGCGGCGCAAAACCCTGCGACAAGCGGGACAGCTGTAAAACAATTTCCATGTGGAGCCAATTTTTTAAACTGACCAATGAATACTTTGACGGTATCACGTTGGCCGACTTGGTGTGGGGAAATCTCAACCATGGCTATGCAGATAACCGCAATAAAGGTAGTATCGGGTAAAAGAATAGCAGTATGGTATCTGGTTTTGAACAGTGCTCGATATTCTTTCAGAAACTTAATGTTTAAGCTGCCAATACCTCTAAGCGAAAAGGAATGTTTGCAAATTCTGATTGACAAACCACAGCCAATTGCAGTATAATGCGACCTGTTGAACGAAGGCGTTCATCAAGGGATTCTTATCCCCTGATGGACGTCTTCTTCTTTTTTTGTGAGTTTTTTGCGGGAGGAAGGTATATGGCAAAGTATATTTTCGTGACGGGCGGCGTTGTGTCCGGTCTGGGTAAAGGTATCACAGCAGCATCTTTGGGGCGTCTGCTGAAAGCGAGAGGGTTGAAGGTGGCCGCGCAAAAACTGGACCCATACATCAATGTTGACCCCGGAACCATGAGTCCCTATCAGCACGGCGAAGTCTATGTGACTGAGGACGGCGCAGAAACCGACCTTGACCTGGGACACTATGAGCGGTTTATTGATGAAAACCTGAATAAATACTCCAACTTGACCACAGGCAAGGTCTATTCCAATGTCATCTCCAAGGAGCGCCGTGGCGAGTACCTTGGAACCACTGTGCAGACCATCCCCCACATTACAAATGAAATCAAGCGCTTTATTTACAACGTCGGCAACAAGGCCGAGGCCGATGTGGTCATCACTGAGATTGGCGGCACCATCGGTGATATCGAGAGCCAGCCCTTCATCGAAGCCATCCGCCAGGTGGGACACGAAGTGGGCCGGGAGAATGCCCTATACATCCATGTGACTCTGGTGCCCTATCTGAAAGCTTCCGGGGAACACAAATCCAAGCCCACCCAGCATTCAGTGAAAGAACTGCAAGGACTGGGGATTACTCCGGATATCATCGTCCTACGCTGCGATGAACCCATCACCGATCAGAGCATTTTCCGTAAGATCGCCAATTTCTGCAACGTGAAGCCGGACTGCGTCATTGAAAATCTGACCCTTCCCATCCTCTATGAAGCGCCGCTGTTTTTAGAGAAAGCACAGCTTTCCTCCGTTGTCTGCCGAGAGCTTCATCTGTCTACCCCGGAACCAGATCTGAGCGAATGGCAGGCTATGGTTTCTGCCATCAAAAACCGCAGCAAGTCTGTGACCATCGGGCTTGTGGGTAAATATGTGCAGCTCCATGATGCCTACCTGTCTGTTGCGGAAGCCCTGCGCCATGCAGGATATGCCCTTAACTCTAAAATAGACATCCAATGGATCGACTCCGAGACCATTACAGAAGAAACGAAAGACAGAATCCTTTGTGGCCTTGACGGCATCATCGTTCCCGGTGGATTTGGTGACCGTGGTATCGAAGGCATGATTCTGGCCGCTCAATATGCGCGGGAAAACCACATTCCTTACTTCGGCATCTGCCTTGGTATGCAGATCGCCGTCATTGAATATGCCCGCCATGTACTCGGTATCACGGATGCCAACTCCGGTGAGTTCGCCCCGGAGGGAGTGCATAAGGTCATTGACTTCATGCCAGGTCAGAGCGATGAGATCGACAAGGGAGGGACGCTGCGGCTGGGTAGCTATCCCTGCCTGATCAGACCCAACACGACTATGGCGCGGTGCTATGGAGAACTGCGGATCGATGAGCGTCACCGTCACCGCTATGAGTTCAACAACGATTACCGGGACGCCCTTTGCTCTGCCGGTTTGACACTGAGCGGCCTTTCACCGGACGGCAGACTGGTGGAGACCGTGGAACTGACAGATCGTCCTTTTTATGTGGGAGTCCAGTATCACCCGGAATTTAAAAGCAGGCCAAACAAGGCGCACCCGCTGTTCCGTGGCTTTGTTGAAGCGGCGCTTGATATCGCAAGAGCGAGGGAGAATTGACGATGCATCTTGATTATGACCGGAAGCTGATTTTGAAGAATGGCGAAGAATACTACGGTTATTCCTTCGGTGATCCAATCGACAGGATCGTGGAAATCGTATTCAACACCTCTATGGCTGGGTATCAGGAAATTCTCTCCGATCCCTCTTATACCGATCAGGGTGTTGTTATGACCTATCCTTTGATTGGGAACTACGGTATGGCGGATGACGATTATGAAACCAAAACGCCAACCATCGGCGCTATGATCGTGCGGGAATACAATGATTTCCCCTCCAATTTTCGCAGTACGGCTACGCTGGACGCGGTGATGAAGCGGTATCAGATCCCCGGCATTTACGGCGTGGATACCCGCCGTCTGACCCGAACCATCCGAAACGGCGGCAGTCAGCCGGCACTTCTCACCCGGGCAGACCTCCCTTTGGAGGATGGCATCAAGGCGCTGGCAAACGCTGAGATTCCACAGGATGCTGTATCCAGAGTCAGCTGTGACGCACCGTGGATATCTCCTTGCGCAGAGCCGCGGTTTCATGTAGTGGCCATCGACTGCGGCATGAAGCAAAATATCGTGCGCTCCCTGAACGCCAGAGGCTGCAAAGTGACTATTGTTCCGTGGAACACTCCCGCTGTGGAAATTCAACGACTGTATCCGGACGGAATTTTCCTTTCCAACGGCCCCGGCGATCCTGCCGATGTTCCGGAAGTGGCCCAGACCGTGAAGCGTCTGCGTGGTAAATACCCTATGTTTGGGATCTGTCTGGGACATCAGATCATCTCTTTGGCCTACGGCGCAAAAACTTATAAGCTGAAATTCGGACACCGGGGCGGCAATCATCCTGTCCGCAATCTGGAAACCGGGAAAATCGAAATTACTTCCCAGAACCACTCCTATGCTGTGGACAGCGACAGTATCGGCACAACAAAACTGACCGTGACCCACATGAATCTGTTGGACGGTACAGTGGAAGGCGTGAAGTGCGAGGAAGATCAGGTGTTCAGCGTACAGTACCATCCGGAGAGTGCTCCAGGTCCCCAGGACAGCGCCTATCTGTTTGACCAGTTCGTTTCCATGATGGAGAAAGGAAAGCGGTATGCCTAAAAGAACAGACATCAAAAAAGTGCTGGTCATCGGGTCCGGCCCCATCGTCATCGGTCAGGCAGCGGAGTTTGACTATGCAGGCACACAGGCTTGCCTTGCGCTGAAAGAAGAAGGCTATGAGGTGGTGCTCTGTAATTCCAACCCCGCCACCATCATGACCGATACCTCTATTGCCGACAAGGTATACATGGAACCGCTGACACTGGAATATATCGCCAGGATCATCCGCTACGAGCGGCCCGACGCTATCCTGCCCAGCATTGGCGGACAGACAGGCTTGAACCTTGCCATGCAGCTGGAGCAGAAGGGTATTTTGCGTGAATGCCGCACGGAACTTCTGGGCACCAAAAGTGCCAGTATCGCACAGGCAGAGGATCGGGAACTGTTCAAAGAATTGTGTCAGTCGCTGGGTGAACCCGTTCTGCCTTCGAATATCGCAAACACGACGGAAGAAGGGCTGCGGATCGCCGGGAAGATCGGCTACCCTGTGGTGCTGCGTCCGGCATTTACCCTTGGAGGTACAGGCGGCGGTTTCGCAGACAACGAAGAAGAATTCTGCGAGATCATGAAAAACGCCCTTGTGCTTTCTCCCGTCCATCAGGTGCTGGTAGAGAAATCCATCAAGGGTTTTAAGGAAATCGAATATGAGGTCATGCGGGATGCCAATGATACCGCCATTACCATCTGCAATATGGAGAATATGGACCCGGTTGGCATCCACACCGGCGACAGCATCGTTGTCTGCCCCTCTCAGACCCTGACCAACAAGGAGTATCACATGCTCCGGGACAGCGCATTGAAGATCATTCGGGCGCTGAAGATCGAAGGCGGCTGTAACGTGCAGTTTGCTCTGGACCCCAAGAGCTTCCAATATTATCTCATAGAAGTAAATCCCCGTGTGTCCCGCTCCTCCGCACTGGCCAGCAAAGCCAGCGGCTATCCCATCGCCAGAGTCAGCGCAAAGATCGCCGTGGGCATGACCCTGGACGAGATCCCCATTGCAAACACACCCGCCTCCTTTGAGCCGACGCTGGACTATGTGGTTACCAAGATGCCCCGCTTCCCCTTTGACAAGTTCTCTGACGCCAACAATTCTCTGGGCACCCAGATGAAGGCCACCGGCGAGGTCATGAGTATCGGGCGTACCTTTGAGGAAAGCCTGCTGAAAGCAATCCGCTCTCTGGAGATCGGCGTATGGCACCTGTATATGCCGAAGTTTGATGACTGGAGCCGGGAAGGACTGTTGGATTATATCAAGATCGGCACAGATGACCGTATTTATGCAATGGCGGAGTTGCTGCGCCGCGGGTATTCTCCGGAGCATCTGGCCTTCACGACACAAATCGACCTGTTCTTTATCCGGAAGCTGCAAAACATCATCCATGAAGAAGCAGCCTTGCAGCATAGAGTTGGAGATACACGGGAGCTTTTGACTGCCAAGCGCATGGGCTTTTCCGACCGGGAAATCGCCCGTCTTTGGAACCGGTCGGAAACAGAAGTCTTTGCACAGCGGAATAGCGAGGGCATCCTGCCAGTCTACAAGATGATCGACACCTGTGCCTCGGAGTTTGAGAGCTATATTCCCTACTTCTACTCCACCTATGAGGAAGAAAACGAATCCGTCATTTCGGAAAAGAAAAAGATCATTGTCCTGGGCAGCGGACCCATCCGTATCGGCCAGGGCGTGGAGTTCGACTATTCCACTGTCCATGCGGTGCAGACCATCAAGGCCGCAGGCTATGAAGCTATCATTATCAACAACAATCCAGAGACAGTTTCCACCGACTACACCTGCTCCGACAAACTCTACTTCGAGCCGCTCACGGTGGAAGATGTGATGAACATCATTCAAATGGAGCAGCCGGAGGGTGTCATTGCCACACTGGGCGGTCAGACGGCCATCAATCTGGCCCAGCCGTTGATGGAGCGGGGCGTGAAGATCATCGGCACGGACTGCTCCGCCATCGAAAAGGCGGAAAACCGCGATGCCTTTGAAAAGCTGCTGCTGGAACTGGGGATTCCCCAGCCCAAAGGGCAGGCCGTTACGAATATTGAAGATGGCGTAACAGCCGCTGCGGAAATCGGCTATCCTGTCCTGGTCCGTCCCAGCTTCGTGCTGGGTGGGCGTGCCATGCAGATCGTTGCCAAAGAAGCGGCGCTGCGGGAGTATCTGAAAACTGCTGTTGAGATCGATGAGGATAAGCCAGTTCTCGTTGACAAGTATATCCGCGGCAAAGAGGTGGAGGTGGACGCCATCTGTGATGGCAAGACTGTATTCGTTCCCGGTATCATGGAACTTGTGGAACGTACCGGCGTCCACTCCGGCGACTCCATCAGCGTGTACCCTTCTTTCAGTATTTCAGACAAGGTCAAAGGAACAATTCTGGACTATACCCGGAAGCTGGGGCTCGGCATCGGCATCATCGGCCTGTTTAACATCCAGTTTATCGTGGATGAGAATGAGGATGTATATATTATCGAGGTCAATCCCCGCTCCTCCCGCACCGTGCCGTTCCTCTCCAAGGCAACAGGGTATTCTCTGGCAGATATCGCAACACTGGTCAATCTTGGCGTCACGCTTGCTGAGCAGGGCATCACCGAGATTTATCCCAGAGAAAAAGAACGGTACTATGTCAAAGCACCTGCCTTCTCTTTTTCTAAGCTGCGGGGCATGGACGCCTACCTTTCCCCGGAGATGAAATCTACCGGTGAAGCAATCGGTTATGATAATAAACTGCCCCGCGCCATGTATAAGGCCCTGACCGCTTCTGGTGTCCATATGCAAAATTATGGAACGGTCATCGTAACGCTGGCTGACGAGGACAAGGAGGAGGCTCTGCCGCTGGTGCGCCGCTTCTACAATATGGGCTTCAACATTGAAGCCACGACTATGACGGCATTGTTCCTGAAGCAGCACGGTATTCGCACCCGAATCCGGAAGAAGCTCAGCGAGGGCAGTGAGGAGATCCTGGATTCTATCCGTGCCGGATATGTGAGCTATGTGATCAATACACGCGCCATTCTTTCCGGTGTTCACCACGAGGACGGCGTACAGATCCGCCGCTGTGCCATCGAAAACGGCATCACCATGCTGACCAGTCTGGATACGGTGAAAGTGCTTTTGGATGTACTGGAAGAAACCACCATGGGCGTGTCCACCATCGATGTGTAGGAGAACGATTATGCGCTTCACAAAAATGCATGGTCTGGGAAATGACTATTTATATGTTTTCGGAGAAGTTCCGGACAACGCATCGGAACTCTCCATTAAGCTGTCGGAGCGGCATTTCGGCGCCGGTTCGGACGGCATGATCTGGATATCCAAGTCCGACATCGCAGATTTCAAGATGCGGATATTCAATGCCGACGGAAGTGAAGCTAAAATGTGCGGGAATGGTATCCGATGCGTTGGCAAATATGTCTACGACAAGGACTATACAGATCAAACGCACCTGACCATCGAAACCTTGTCTGGTATGCGCGAACTGCTTTTGACGGTGGAATCCGATAAAGTGCAGACTGTATCGGTAAATATGGGAACAGCCATCTGCGAAGCGCCCCTGCCGCTGACAGTTGGCGACAGGAGCATGGTGTGTATGCCTGTGTCTGTTGGGAATCCTCATGCGGTTTTCTTTACCCAGAATGTTGCTGCCGTACCGCTTCTGGAGCTTGGCCCCAAAATCGAACACCATCACGCATTCCAGGACGGAGTCAACGCGGAGTTTGTTCAGGTCATAAATAACAGCGAACTTCGGATGCGTGTATGGGAGCGCGGCAGCGGCGTGACCATGGCCTGTGGAACAGGCGCCTGCGCCAGTGCTATGGCGGCTATCGCCGGTGGTTTTTGCAGCTATCATACCCCAATCGTTGTTCATCTGGATGGTGGTGATTTGACAATTCAAGTTGCCGAGAATAAATCCATCACCATGACTGGTCCGGCTGAATTTGTTTATGAAGGAGAAACCGAAATATGCTTACACCGAACATGAGGTATGCTGAACTGAAAGACAGCTACCTGTTTAACACCATCTACAGAAAAACAGACGCATATCTGGCCACGCACCCCGGCAAACAGGTTCTCCGGATGGGCGTGGGTGATGTGTCGCTTCCGCTCTGCGATGCGGTGATCAAGGCACTGCATGAAGCGGTTGATGATCAGGCAAAGGCATCGACCTTCCACGGATATATGCCGGAAGGCGGAGCAACCTTTCTCCGCAAGGCGATTGCCGGATATTATGCCGGAATGGGCGCAAATGTCGATGAAAGCGAGATCTTCGTTTCCAGCGGTGCCTGTGATGACCTGGGCGATATTCTGGAACTGTTTGACCAGAACAATACCGTTATGGTCATTGAACCCGCCTATCCGGAGTATGTAGATACCAATATCCTCGGTGGCAGGAAGATCATTCATGTAGCCTCCAGTGAGAAAAACGGCTTTCTGCCGGAGCCGGAGGATAGCCTCAAAGCAGATATCCTCTACATTTGTTCTCCAAACAATCCGACCGGGGCCGTATTCAACAGGATTCAGTTGCAGGCATGGATCGACTTTGCAAACCAGATCGGCTCGGTAATTCTCTTTGATGCTGCCTATGAGATTTTTGTTGAGGATGCAAACCTGCCTCACAGCATTTATGAACTGGATGGCGCTGATACGTGTGCCATTGAGATCTGCTCCTTGTCCAAGACAGCAGGTTTTACTGGTACGAGACTTGGATATACAGTTGTGCCAAAAAATCTTGTTCGAAACGGCATGAGCCTAAATGCCATGTGGTCACGCAACCGTGAAACCCGAACAAATGGTGTTTCGTACATTCTCCAGAAGGGAGCCGCCGCCGTTTTTACACCGGATGGTCAGAAGCAGATCTACGAAAACCTCCGGGTATATAAGAAGAATGCGGCTTATTTTATGGAGGCTTTGGATAAGGTTACATTCCGCAGCGGCGTAGAGATCGAGCAGGCACTGGAAAAAGTCGAAAGGAGTGTAACGGCATGAGCGTGTATGCCACGGGAGACTGCCATGGGAACTTCCGTCGGTTTGGCCGAAAATATTTCCCGGAACAAGCCAATTTGACTCGTAACGACTTCGTTATAATCTGCGGGGACTTTGGAAGCCTCTGGGAGAGTTCTGCGGAGGAAAACTATTGGCTAGACTGGCTGAATGACAAGCCCTGGACGACACTTTGGGTGGATGGAAACCACGAGAACTTCACACTGCTTTCAGAAATCCCAATTGAAATGTGGCATGGAGGAATGGTGCATCGGGTACGGGCCAACATCCTGCATCTCATGCGTGGGCAGGTGTTTGAACTTCAGGGATATACCTTCTTCACCATGGGCGGGGCCAAGAGCCATGATGTGGAGGATGGCATCTTGGACCCAAAGGCACCAGACTTTGAAACACAACTCATGATGCTCCAAATCATGGGGCGGCGAAGATTCTGAGTGTTGGGACAGTCCTGGTGGCCGGAGGAGCTGCCTTCAGAGGAGGAGTTCGACAAGGCCCGACATAGTCTCGATGAGAATGATTGGGCGGTGGACTACATCATAACCCACTGTGCCCCAACTGATCTTGCCCTAGCGATAAACCGTCAAAATGAGGCTGATCCGCTCACGGATTTCCTTCAAGAGATTCAGAAAAAGGCCAGGTATCATTACTGGCTGTTCGGGCACTACCACGACAATCAAGCAATCGACAATAAACATATCCTGCTCTGGGAACAGACCGTGCAGGTTATATAGATTCACAGCAAAGAGAAGTGTGGCAGTGCGATGCCGCATTTCTCTTTGCTGTGATCTACGGAATATGGCGCATGGCGCCAGAAAGGAGAAGCCCATGAACATCCGGAAGCCCATTGATTACAGTGCAATGTATGCTGGATTGGATCAGGCACTGGAAAGAAACCTGCCGCAGATGGAGCTGTATCTCGAAATTGGGAAACTGGTCAGCGCCAGAAAAGATAAAGGAGCGACACTAGTAGCAACAGAATATCTTGTAACCAAGTGCCCCTACCGGAACTGATAAAGAACTGGTCACATCCTTTTCTCATGTTCAATGATATTGGATTTCGTAATGCACAATACTGGTGCGGAAATTATAAAATCAATAGGCATTTGTGACAAAGATGACTTGACAGGAAAAGCAATATTAGGCATACTAAATTTAGCACTCTCGGCTATTGAGTGCTAAAAACTCGCGGCGATCTTATTTGCAAGACGTCTAGTTATTTCCGTATTCAAGGGACGCCTACTCTGTGTTCTCAAAACGACCGAAAAAGAAAGTTGTTTTGATATTCAAGACCGACCCGGGAATCTTGCTTTGAAAGGATGCAGTATGGAACTTCACAATATCGGCATCGCACTGTCTGGTGGGGGTATCCGGGCTACAATTTTTCACCTTGGCCTATTTAAGTGGCTGGCCGAGAACGGACTGCTGGAAGAAGTAAAACGGATTTCATCGGTTTCCGGTGCCAGTCTCTGTGTCGGCTTGATTTATGCACATAATGATTTAACATGGCCATCAAGCAAGACGTTCCTTTCCAACGTCCTGCCCTCGATTGAGAGAGTCATATTGGCCAACGACATACAAACATCTGCCGTGCTGCGACTCATCTATTCCCCATACTACTGGAACAAAAAGCCTAACCTCATTGCGAAACAGTTGGAACACCAATGGGGAATTCACGGGTCTTTGGCCGATCTCTCGGGGGATGTTGCTTGGTATACCAACTGCACTACTTATGAAACGGGAAAGCGTTTCCGCTTTTGCAAGGATAACATGGGCGATTATAAAATTGGGTACGTTGAGAATCCTGACATTCCTTTGTCCCATGTCATGGCTGCATCAGCCGGATTTCCTATTTTGATTGGCCCTTATTGCCTGCCCACAAGTGAATATCAGTGGAGCCCTCCCAAGTGTTCCGATGTGGATTATTTTGTCCCCACAAAAAGCATCCACTTGTGGGACGGTGGCGTTTACGACAATTTGGGGCTAGGGTCAATATTTGAACCGAAAAATGCAGGTACTCTGAAAGAAGGCGTGAATTACATGATTGTCAGCAACGCCTCTGCGTCAATTGGTCCTTATAGACGCCATGCAGGCTTCAACTTTTCTAATCTGAAGCGTTTGTTGGATATTTCTATGGACCAAGTCATATCGCTGCTCATTTACTCTGCCACGCTCCTTTCCAACAGCGATTCGCTCACTGGATTTGTGGTTGGTTTTGGGTGCAGACCTGAAAGTCTGTACCTCGAAAGTGTTTACGGTATCCATAAAAATAACCACACCTGGCGGTGTGGTTATTTTTATGGATACCGTAAGAAATTAAGCGGCTCGGGGCAAATAAATTGCCCCTCCGCCAAAAGGTTTTCGCCTTCAGCGAAAACGCTTGTACGGCACACTCGCGCCGCCGGACAGAAGGCCGATTGGGTACTCCTCAAGTAAAACCGCAGACAACCTGAGAGGATTCGGTTTGTTACCCCTTGCCACGTCGGAGCAAACGTCATATCGTTTGCTCCGACTTTTTTACAAAAGTCAGAGCGCGCTCACGCCGCTGCTCCTCCTTTCCAAACCGAACCCGCTGTCGCTGGGCTTCGGTTTGGGGCCGCCGCTTCGCGGCGGTTTTGTCTTATTGCAAGAAAATATTGGACGCAACCAGCCCTTCCACATCGTATTTTCGCCATCCGAGTACATTCCTTCTGTGGATGAACACAAATCGAGCGGTGCGGGAACCATAAAATGCCGCACGGCAAGGAACCGCTGGGAGGGTGTTCGTTTCTTCTGGACAGTATCGCATACAGATGTTTCTTTGAAGGGTGTGGTTCCGGACGGCCGAAAAAAACAGGCATATCCTGCCTGTGCGCATTGCCAGGAGCGGATGAAATAGTGTAAAATAGAACAACAATGGGCGGGGGAAACTCCGCCTCAGGAAGGGGGGAGGTCTATGCCGGCCTCATCCAGGGAGAGACCGCGCCGGGATCAGCGGACCCGGATGCTGGAGGAGCCGGTGCCGCGCCTGGTGCTGACGTTGGCGGTACCGACGATCATCAGCATGATGGTCACCTCGATCTATAACATGGCGGACACCTATTTTGTCTCGCAGATCAACACCAGCGCCTCAGGCGCGGTGGGGATCGTGTTCTCCATTATGGCGATCATTCAGGCGGTGGGCTTTACCATCGGCATGGGCTCGGGGAGCGTCGCCTCCCGGCTGCTGGGACAGGGCCTGCCTGACCGGGCGGCGGTGATCGCCTCCAGCGC
>ENA-ORMO01001051-ORMO01001051.1-human-gut-metagenome-genome-assembly--contig:-NODE-1051-length-33387-cov-20.288342_pt1 | contig 33387 bp, 29 predicted proteins | sample MGYA00242106_ERZ509001 | MGnify/ENA primary metagenome ERZ509001 (study PRJEB26280, sample SAMEA2338736) | human gut metagenome | biome: human gut; feature: human-associated habitat; material: faeces...
ATTCCACGATTTAAATTTTCATCATCTTCAACCACGAGTATACCTGGCATAGCATATGCACCTCTCTTTATTAACTATTCATCTTAAAATGCTTCAATTACGGCATTATGTTCAGCCACATACTTCTTTATCATAGTCAATGGCTGTCGCATACAAGTCAGTGATCTTCTGATAGAACTTTCTTTCACTGGCACGAATTTCACGGATACGCTCTAACTGCTCATCGAAATACTTCTCTGTCAGATACGCTCCGCGTTTCAGACGTTCATCATCCATCACCCAGCCTTTGATAGTGTAGTCCTTGGCGATCTGGTTTCCCCATTTACGAAACTGTACGGCATGCTCGGAATTGACCTTGAAGCCTACGGCAATGATCATTTGAAGGCTATAGTGCTTGGTATCACGTGTAACCTGACGAGACCCTTCCGTTTGAACTATCCGGAAATTCCGGATAGTTGAATCTTTCTCAAGTTCTGAATCAGAATAAATCTTCTTGATATGCTCATTGATTGTACGAACATCCACATCGTACAAGGTGGCCATCATTTTCTGTGTCAGCCATATATTTTCATCCTAATAGCGCATCTCAACACTGTCCTGCTGATCACCAACAGAGGCAACATAGGTCAGGTATTCCGCTGCGCTGGAACGGATAGTTATCTCATCTTTTTCTTTTTCAACTTAATCTCCTTCTTATTGCTTTCTTTTTTTATAGTACTACCTGCTCATCCTTTGCCACTGGAATATACACATTATATTATCCTACAAATTCTCTGTCAATTCTCGAAAACCCTTTATAGCTCATACCTTGCCTTTCTTCACGCACACAACAAGGCGGGCACCGCATTCCGGGCAAACCATATACGAAGTTGCACTAGCTGACTCCATAAGAAATGCCCCACATCTGTGGCAACATACCACACATTCCCCAGTTTTTTCCTCCGCAAAACTCACCAACATCACGCCACCTTTGACTGATAAGCTGATATCTCTCATTCGGAAAAGGGAAAGAAACCGATATGATGAGTGTACATAATTCTCCCGACAATGACCTTTCCGTAAGTGTAGTCACCACTGCCATTATCAACTGCAATGACTATTCTGATCTTTTAAACTGTTTAGCGCACATTATTCAAGGTTCTTGAAGTCTTATTTTCTGATTCTCTTTGTCTACAAAATAGCGCTTCAGCGTGTTCTCATTCACTACCAAGGCAACAACAATATCGCCATCCATGGCTTCTGACTGCTTCCTGACAAGTACCAGATCTCCCGGAGATATTCCAGCTTCAATCATAGACTCGCCCTTTGCCCTAAGTAAGAAAAAGTCCCTTTGCCAAACATCGAGGCAGGCAATGACACATATTCCTCTACATACTCTTCCTCCAGCGTAGGCACGCCGCAGGAAACAGCACAAAGTAGTGCCACACTTGTAAACTCTGTCTGAACCTTCTCGGTCTGTTCAGTAGAAATCTGCTGGCCATCATATCTGATCATGCCATTCTCATTCATGGCTACCAAGTACTTATATGCCGTTCTTCTGGCAATACCGACCGCATCTGCAATCTCTGTTGTAGACGGTGAGTGGCGATAATTCTTGTAGTATTCTTCTACAAATGCCTTAATAGTACCCATAAGCTCTGTAGATTTGTGTCTCATACGCCGCTCCTTTCTAAGGGAAGCAATCTGCTTTTGTTACTTCCTAATTGAAAGTATATCACTACGAACATATGTTTGTAATATCAATCTACGAAATAACGAAAATATCTGACAGCCGCGAAAATCGTGCACTCCCCCTTTTATGTTTCTATGATAGCAAAAGACCTGTCCCTATATAGGGGACAGGCGCTGTGATTTTTACTTCTGAAATTCTTTATAAACCAGCTCATAATTATTCAAATAATCATTAAAATCCATTTTATAAATTTTTGCTTCATGCTCATCCGCTATATCAAACAAGCAATCTGCATTCTTAGCAGAACAATCTCTTCCAATATAAATCGCCTTGGGCTTCGCATCAATGAAAGGCATCCCCTCAGCATTCGAAGCAATGATACACCTATATTCTTTTTCATATGACCAGGATGTATGTTTTAAGTTATATAGCAACTGCGTGAGATATATAAGAGTTCTATCTTTCAACATCGTCACTAGATTTCCGCTTTGTTCAGTCTCATCAATGGATTCTGATATTTTTAAAGCTTGCTTTACCATTTCCGATGATATATCAAGTCTTTGATCTGTATATTGAACCGGAAATAGACATGATTTCAAATCCAAACTATCTTTTACATCATATGCAACACAAAAACCCTTATGATTATTTGCATAATGTGCCCACATTGGCATACTCTGAACTCCGTTACCGGTAAAACAAGAAACTCTTACAAATTCACTAAAATCATCAATGAGACTTCCCCCACAATGCTTTAACCTTTCAACATTTTCCAATTCTTTAGGATTATAAAAAAATGCACGTCCATCAAAAGGATCATTGAATCCTTTGATTTCTGACATATATACTTTACCCTTATACAATGTATCAAGATTTTCTTTATCGCGTTTTTCAGATATATCTAGAACGTAATACTTATACACTGTATCAGGAATATACAACCGAATTACTTTATAAAGAGCCTTAAATACCTCATCACGTAATATAGATTCTTCGGGTTTTAAAAGCAATGCAGACATCTTAAAATAATCTACAAGATATTCTTTCCTCCATTTATTGATTTCCCAGTTTTTCTCATCAATTTTTTTAATATTAGATTCTATTATTATATCTTCGATTCTCACTACTGAATCCTCATAATATCAATAAAAACTTAAACTTCAAAAGCTATCTTTAGTTTATATTCACTTATTATTTATTCGGTTTTCTATTTCTTTATCAAATGCAAAATCCGGTTGTCCTTGTCTTGCATAATAAGCCGAAAAACGATTCATTATATTCTTTACAAATGTATCTTGAACTTTAATACCCCGACTATCAAACTTATCAAAGAATTTATCAGAAGAAACAGTAACAACTCTTCTAAAATTAATAATGCCGCCATCAAACATTGAATTATCCGGTAACCAATGATAAAACTCTTTTTTATTTTTAACTATTTCAGATAATTTTGATTTTCCTAGTCCAGTCGGCACAGCCTCTATTGCGCATAACATAAGAGTCTCAGTCTTAGGCTTCCCATCATGAAGTGCCAAATCGCATGGAGGAGAAAGCAAAATATAATACTCGCATTTATCTTTATGCAAAAAAATATCTCCTGTATGTAACCTATTTTCCATACCTTTGAGTGAAATATAAGTTTCTTCAGTACAATAAGCAGGTCCTTCTTCACTCAGTCCTTCAAGCAAATGCGCAAGGATATATCTTAAAAGAATTGATTCAGTATCAATTCCTTCTGTACTATATTTTCTCCAAGTATCTAACTGTGGATAAATATTATTCCAGAAAACAGAAACCATTTTCTTCTCAATAATTCCTTTGCCTCCTAAAACATCGAACAATCCAGTATTATCGATTTCTATTAGCTCGTTAATTATTTCCTTGTATTTTGCTTCCCCCTTTATATATATAGGAATATTCGTCTCTTCATCTGCTTTAAATCCTGGCGTAGCAGTCATTACTGCAACAGGCAATCTATACGTAGAAATAATATCTTTAATCACATCATTTCCACTTTTATCTGTACCATCATCGATTTTTATATCAATAATTGCCCCATGATAATTATTCAATTTGAGCTTCTCAATCGCTTCACCAACCGTCTTCGTAACATCAATCATTATTGATATATCTGCGTTTTCCTCATTCATTATGTCAACTGAATCCGTACAATTCTTAGCGTCATCATCAGTGTCTTCAACCAGCAATATGCTATAGCATTTCATGTTTTTAGTTTTCCTTCCTCTGTAATGTAAAGTGAGCTCCACTTTCCGACCAAATTGCCCTTAAGTCCAATGAATTTCTTTCTGCGGCCTCACCAGCAATAGCCAATCCTAAACCTGTACCATCTGGCTTTGTTGAAAACTCAGGCTCATATATCACCCCGGATTCAATCAATTCTTGACTAATACCTGGTCCAGAATCTTGATAATCAATTAAGAACTGCTCATCTTCGACAGTAATTGTTATTTCTTTTTTGTCGGAACCTGCGTGATTAATCCAATAAATACTGTTATCAAGCAAATTCGTAAAAACGGTGTAAAAATCCTGTTCCCATCCATAGAATTTTCTATCTTCACTGCAGTTAATCTCAACTGTTATTGAGCAATCCTTCAACTCATGCTCAAATACCGCAACTACATCTGTAAACATTTTTTTTGCCAAAAACACTTTTCGTGTATCTCTTTTCTTCGATGCCAAAGGATCCAGCCGACTAAATAATCGCGCAAAAATATCCCCATTTCTATCATAACCATCTGTAATTTCCAGCATTTTATCTGCATACTTATCATCATGATTTGACAGAAATTTTTTATGATAATATTCAAGATTGTCCCTCTGGTTTTTAAAATAATTTAACGGTTTTCTACCTTCATGAAGAACAATATTAATTATTTTTCCTAATGTGGCTTGTCCTTGATATACAGCTATTGCATTTCTAATATCCTCAACAGCTTGGTTATTTTTCCTCTCTTCCTCATTTATAAGCTTGTTTATCGCCTCAACTGATTCATTCGAAACATTTTCCTTAATTAACAGATTATCAACAGACTTTTTCAACTCCGTATAGTCATATAACCCATTTAATTTTTTTTCTATCTTGTCTTGCTCTCTTGTTTCTCCAAGCTTTCTTCGAAGGGTAAATCTTCTTGTTTCAAGTTCACTTATTACTTGATTTGTTATGCTCTTTAATCTTTCATATGCATAGTTCTCTTTAAGACCATCTCTAGCACTTTTTTCTTCTAGACCTGATAATTCCTCCGATTGAATCTGTACGTATCCGACCGCTTGATCGCTACCAATCTTTCTAGAAGGGCTCTGTACCCTAGTTTTATTTAATAAGAGCCAATCATACTCAGGATCCCCTAAAGGCCTTATTCTAAAACCATTTCTATATACACCTATTCCATTTACTTTGTTTAACAATTGTTTTGCTTCCAATTGCGTCAGATATCTTCCAGAAATAGGATCTTTTAATCCTCTATTAATAAGCCCTTCTATTGAAGACCTATCTCTATCGTAGACCCTTATGTCAAATGACAAATCACCGCAACCAGTTTCTTCATTCATATCTAATTCAATCGTTTCAACTATAGCGTTTTGAATCTTCTGAGTTTCATATTTTAGACAACCTTTTCCATCACTATTAATTGTTCCACTTATACGATAGTCATAAAACTGCATTATAGGAAATGCCTCTAGTTTTTCTTCTTTTATGTCAATATCGCCAAAGCCTTCCACTGTAAGCACAATATCAAACTTATCAAGTTGTCCCATTATTTCTTTTGGAGCAATCAGCTTCTTTAATTCAAACTTTAACTTATCTATCTTCTTCTCATTCCAATATGCTGACTCCTCACCATTTGAAACAATTACAATACTTGTTCCCGGATCTTTATCCGTCTTTTCTGACACAACATTTATTTTTACCTGATCTAAATATTGTACTTCTGCAAACTCAGACCAATTAATTGATACAGTATTCTCTATGCCATCAGCTGTACTAGTTTTCATTACAAAACTATTCCCCAATATGCTAGCTGCATATCTACCTATACCCTTCCTTCCCTGCATAATTCTTCCAGACGGGCTCTTGCGATTATTTTTTTTATTTTCGGTCGATGGTACAAGCCATTTCTCAGCAATGTCCCTAGATGACATACCATGTCCATGGTCAATAACAGAAATTGTTATATCATCGTTGTTCTTAATAATAGCTATATTTACATCCCTAGAATCAGCATCATATGCATTTTTCACAAGTTCAACTAATGCAGCACATTGATCTTGTATTAATTCCTCACCAATAGTTAAGACATGTCTTCCTGCTGGGCGAATTGTATAACTTGCTTCTCCACCTTCTTGATCAATAATATTTGCTGCCTGTTCTTCAAGCAATAATTGCTCTTTTTTCATTTCAGCAATTTTGCTTTGTATTTCTTTAAGCTTATCCATAAAATTCACCCTTTCCTATAATTAGTTCCAATATTCTTTTTCATTCTAATTATGCCATTCTATTTGAGTCACTTTACAGAAAGAATACTGTTTTAGCTTCATTATCTTTGACCCGATTTATTCCACAATTGTAATCATAGATTTCAACTCATCCAATGTCAAAACTGCATTTCTTCGCCTATGAATCATCCTATGACAATTAGAACATACAACAATCATGTCCTTTTCTGGGTTTACTTCTACCTGTTCATCAATAGTTGAAAGTGGCACAACATGATGCACCTCGATATAATTCTTACCTTGTTCTCCATAAAAGCTTTCAAAATCAAATCCGCATGCCATACATTTAGTTCCATGAATTTCTATTGCTTTCTTACGTAATTTAGGTTTTCTCTCATATCGTGTTACATAATAAACTTTCTTTCCACCTTCTTTTTCAATACAATATGAGTCAGCTTTTTCCTGCTCTACATCTTCATTACATAATTTAATACTAATTTCCTCATCGCTGAGATAACCAAGTAATTCATTATATGAATCATCTCCAGTCAGCTTTATTTGTTCAATTGCATCTTTAACATCCATTCCTTTAAATATTCCCTTAAATGGATCTTTAATTCCTAAATAATGCAATATCCCCATAGATTGCCAACCTCTAGTATGGTTTTCATCGAGTTTTAAAACCATGCGGTCAATTTTACGATAAGACATTCCATCAAATAAATATGCTTTTATAACCTTCACATGTTCCTCATGTGAATAATCATCAAACTCTCTTCTTCTTTCTGCGTTCGCCAACTTTGGAATTTGCATAATCTTCCCCCTATATTTCAATAAATTCTTTCTTAAACACTAATTCTGTAAAGACGCCATCTACTTGTTTAGCAATCTTCTTAGACTCTGCCAGCATTCCTAACTCGATATTCCCTTGCTGACCATGGTATGAAAGATTTGCAGAAGTTATAAGCGTTTTGTTCTGATCAACAGAAATCATCTTTGCATGTAAAGCTGCCATTGAGTTTTCAGACTTCTTGTAGTTATAAATCTTTAGAAATCGTCCCTTGTATCGCAACAGCTTATCAAAACTTTCTTGACTATCTATGTCGTTCACAAAGAACTTCACAAAAACTCCGCTCTGACTCTTTTGAATTATAATATCTACCAAATCAGCAAAATACGAAGACAACGAATACCCAGTAATAATTATGCTACTATTGGCTTCCTCAAGCATGGTCCTTACAACATTCATTGTAGTCCTAGCATTAATTGAAAATGAAGGTGGCGCAGTAACCACTAATGATACTTTGTCAGAATCATCCTGCATTAATGCTTGGCCAAATAATGAAGCTAAATCATCACAGGAATCACCAACTCCCGGAAATACTTGTTTAATCATTTCCGATGCCTTAGAAGTTCCATTTTCCTGATCTTCCTTTATTGTATTAAACAAAATATCTGGATTTACAGATCTACTTGGCATAAATCATTCACCAACTCTCTAAAATATGCATTATCCTCTCTACCTGGAATAGGTACTACCAAACCTCTATCAAGCATTCTATTACCATTTTCACACGCCGTTTCCGAAATCATACAGCAAGAATGGCATGCCGCTCCATTGGAATTTTTTCCAGCAGGCATATTACTCATGCATTCTGGGTCATTTGTACATACTAATGCTTCTTGAAAAGCATCTCTCATAATACCTGTTAACTGAGAAATACTTCCTAACTCCACAAGTCCTCCTAAGGAACCTTCTTTATCCGCACTTCCTGTATAAAGCAAAATTCCCGCCATATTATCGCCGAAATATATTCTCTCTCTAATCGCAGAAGAAGAATAACCTGACGACATAGACATCTGCTTAATCAATAAATGTGCAAAAGTATGCATTAACACATAGGCTGCATTTCGTACAGAAGTTATTGTCCATCCCTTAGACTGACAAAAGTCCTTATATGATTCGGCATAACGCTCTGAAATATCTTTTACAGCAGGTATTCCTAACCACTTTGAAAGCATCTCTTTATTAAACTCAATAAAAATACCTTCACCATTGACTTCAGCTGCCGGTAACCATCTCTCATTTCTTCCTTTGCTAAGAGTTACTATATTAGGTTGATTAGCTGGATCTGCATCTGGATCCGGAGCATCAACTCTAGTAAATCCCAATAACACCCTTACTTCACGCAATCTTGTAACTCTTACAATTTTGCTAAAATATTTCTGCAAGTAAGAAGGCAATGGATCTTCTTCTGCCTTAAAGTGCTTCTTATTCGATTGATAAGCAGGATCTGAATGATGGGTTATGGCATTGTATTCCATCTGCTTAATCTCAGTGAATTCCTTGATGTTATTCATACGCTTGGTGAGGGCTTCATCAAATTCTTCCTTTGAGTAAGCAGCAAAATACATATCATATATTTTTGCAACACCATCATCGCCCATCAATTGTTTTGCCAATTCAATATCTCTTAGGTGCTCATCAATAAGATTGTAAAGTGGATTAATCCATGGTGGAATTGATATCGCACTTTTACTTACTGCGAAATAAACATTTGATGCACCGCGCTGTGATGGAATTATCTGCTTTCCACATTTTTGATTCTTTACATTAGGTCTAAATGGATGATGACCAGGGCAAGCCAATCCATCAAAATTATCCTTTTGTGTTGCACCGCTCATACTCCGTTTTGCCCCACAACTGCACTGCACCCACATATCTGCCAACGTAGATGTGTTTCCTGTTGAGAACATCTTCAATGAACCTTTACAATCTGCATTTCCACGATGAACCCACCAGCTCCAAGGAAAATCTGCCATATGCCCATTTTCACACATAGTTATAAATCTGGCAGGATATGCGGTCCTATGACATTCAGAGCAAGTAACACCATATCTTATGTATTTATCTACATCAAAATTTTCCCTTGCATCAAACAATCTACCGCACTTTGAATTCGAACACACATGCCAATACGGAAAAGATACAACCGGCACATCACCATTTGAACTCGTCCTTGGCATATAGAAACAATCAACACCAAGATATGACGCTAATCTACCATCTATAATCTTTTGTCCTTTTTCCTTCCAATATGAAATATCTAAAACTGTAACTGAGTCTTTTACGGCGTCTACAACGGAACCTGGCCCAAATGTAGTAATAATTTGATTAGGTCGTAATTCCCCCAGCTTATTCTTGTCAAAAAAAGCCATTTTAATCCTCCGTGTAGTAATACATATTTGCTGAGCTCTCGACTTCTCTCATTGACTGAAGAGTAGGTTTTTCAGTATCAACATGAGGCTTGTCATATGGATTCATCAATCTGTTATATCGCTCAGTTCCCACAACATAATAGCGAAGTGGTTTTTCTTGTGCTGCCCTAAGCTTCCACCAATCAATGAATTGATCTATCTCATCACTTGCATCTGCTTTTGCTGCCGGCTTAATTATATTAAGTCGTTCAAGAATTAATTCCTTTACTTCGTCTATCTCTTCATTTGTTAAGCTTGCAATGGCAGAAGCATCCGCATTATTTGCAAGATTCGGGAATTTCAATCTTATAGCAGATATAATTACTGCATGTAAAACTCTATCTCTAGCTCTAGCAGAAAAAGGAGTTGCTGTAGTTCCTTCAACAAATCTATATAGCTGAGAATGGTACCCCGAAAAATTCTCATAATGTGATAAATCTCGTGGTCTATATGCGTTATACAAAGTGACTACAAGACCAGGATATTTTCTACCTATACGGCTTGTGGCCTGAATATACTCAGAATTCTGTTTTGGCTGACCAGTCACCACCATTAGTCCAAGTCTATCGACATCCATACCAACTGCTATCATATTTGTAGCAACAGCAGTATCTAAACAATCCTTTGATTCACATGTCGTTTCCAATTGCTTTAGCTTCTCTGGAATCTGGTATGATGACATACGAGATGTAATCTCAACATTCCTATTTAAGAATCTTTGCTTTTCTAAACCATATTTATTTTTTATACGCTTTATCCTCTTAGGAATATCGTCTTGCAAAAGACGCACTGCGCCACCAAGCTCACGTATACTGTTAAAATATCCAACTAACGAGTAGTATGGATCAATTACATCTTTAAACTCTTCCTCTTGTGACAATGTATACGCAGACTGAAGTATAATTGCATATATTCTCAACAATGCTGTTTTTACTGATTGTCCAGGCGCACATACACCTACATATTTTCTAAATGGATTATCCTTTATAGAAAGCTCCTTAATAAAGAAGCTATCCCCTATTTCAAAACCATTCGGTGGAAATTGAGTTGTCATGTCTCGGCCATACAAGCATTTAGTCTGGGCAGCAGCATTCTTTATGGTAGCTGTTGAAACGACATATTTCGGTTTAATACCATCATATGTACACATATCCTCGATAATAGTTTCATATGCGCCATAGACCGTACCCAATGGTCCGGTAATTAAGTGTAACTCATCCTGAATAATTAATTCTGGCGGTAAAAAAGGTTTAACATCCACTAATGATGATGTAGGCAATGTTGCAGTCTTATTATGTCTTGAATGATCAGCCCCCATTGCTACATATCCATCTCTGCTACATTTTCTATCTACCCTGCCAAAAAGTGCATTGGTATTTACATCCCATGGTAAGCGTGCAAATTTGTCAACTGTAGACAAAATGATAGTTGGACATTTTGCATATATCTCTTCGTCAACTAAATACACCGGAATAGGTATTCTATTATCTTTGTATCGATAAAATTCACAGTGCTCATCTGAGCAGTATATTTCAATTGACTTCTTCTCAGGTTCAATATTAAAATTCTCTTCTTTAAGAGGTTTTCCACAAAAAGGACATGTTAAAAGCTGCTTGAACACTTTATTACGTGCACTTCTTGCCGCAGAAGGATAATCTGGCTTCTCAATAAATTCATCAAATTTATTCGGAGTAACGCCTCCACCAACCCAGAATCCAATACTGATTGGTTCATTACCATACTTTTCCGGCATCCTACGCCTAGTTAACTCAGCAGCGACAACCATTTTTGTAATACGATCCCTCTGCTGTGTAGTTAATAATCTAAGAGTATAACGAAGCATTACTGTAACTCCGCCATCAGCATTGTATTTTGCATTACTATTTGCTCTCAATCTTCTATTCGCAATGACAAATGCCATTAAACCTAAGTATGCTTCTGTTTTTCCTCCACCTGTCGGGAAATATAAAAGATCAACTATTTCGCGATCCTTATGCTTAGGATTAACAATTCCAGATAGATTCATAAGAATAAATGCAATCTGAAATGGTCTCCAACCAAAATTATTGTTAGAATCCTTTGGATTAACAAATTCCTTAAAATTGCAATCTATTCCTGCCCCGTTTTTCTTAGAGTAATTCTTAATGCTATTCTGATAATAGATAACCATATTCATAAAACAAAATGCTTCAAAAGCAATTTCATCTGTCTCAATCACATGGATTCCTTCTCTTATTCTTGTTAACGCATCTAAACATCTACTAATTACATTGTTACCAATTTTATTAGCAAAATCCTCATCTTTCATTCGTGAATTAGCTTTTAAAGTTTTTTCTATCCAATTAGCATATGAATCAGCAAGCGTATTCAATTTATCTAGGATTTCATCTTTTTTACCCTTACTAGCCATTAATGATGTAGAAAAATAATATTCATCAAAGCCATCTAAAGCTGCACTAACGCCAGGAAATTCATTTTCAGGAATAAACGCTGACTCAACGCATGTAGATTTACCATTTATTGGTTCATCCCATACCGCAGCACAACCCCTTCCTCTCCCCAAAATTGGTCTCTGCTCAAAATAAAACTCATCTTCTGTTAATATTTCTCTGCATATATGTTCTGCTAGGAAAACATAAGAATTGTCTTTTGCATACGCTTTCAGATGCACCTGAAACATCATTCCTTCAGCTGCATTTTCTGGATTATTTCTTTTATTAACTATATATACAGTAATAAGCGAATATTGACCTTTTAATCCAATCTTTGACATATGAAGATGAACATTTGAATCGGACACTAGTTTATACTCTTTCGTTCTATTACTATCACTAAGGTCCAACTCAATTGTTTCTGTCATTGGAATTCGAGTATATATTATCTTACTATGTTCTTTTCCATCTTCATCCTCATATTTTTTTGAAGACTTTACATAGTCTCCCCAAGACACATCTATGCTAATTGTTTTCGTTGTATTTTCAACATAAAAACTAATACCCATAGATGAAGGGATTTGAAAATGAGTTGTCATAATCGGCTCATTATCATCATCTTCACCAGCCGTATAATCTTCCCCGTCTTCATATGCCATATCTGCATCAACTTCTTGCTCATCTTCAACGCTATTTTCATCCTTTTGAATATCAAGCATTCCGACAAGGTACGCAAACTTAGGGCTTTCTTCTAATATTTCCTCTTCTTCTCTAGGTCCAATAAGATCCAGACGTATATCATCTATTATTTTCTGACGTACTTCCGAATACTTAAATCTATCAGGCATAAGTACTTATCCCCCTTTAAAACTTCAATACTATATTTACAAGAATCACAGGATTGATATCATATTGGGCATTAAATTCCTCTATAGTTCTATCAGCTTCTCTTTTTAAAGCTTTAACCTTTTCTCCTATACCATCCTGCTGTTTATCGAGTTGCTTTTTCTTTTCTGCAGCCTTCTTTAAAATATCCTCTTTTTCATATCTATTTGAAGACATAGATTCCTCAATCAATAGATTTTCTATTTCTTTCTGAAGATCCTGCATTTTTAACGAAATTTGGTCTATTTGTATCTTGAACCAATTATCTATTTTTTCTTTGTTATAGTCCTTAATAGGTTGAACAGAGTCCTCATATTTTTTGCTCATTTCAAGCAACAATTTATCGTATATTTTTCGATAGTTTTCTTCCTCTTTTGGTGTAGGAGTAAAAAACTTAATATCAGAATCATCTGCATCTTCTATCGCTATAACAATATCCTTCTCATCAAAATCAACATATTCTCCGTTCTCATCGCAAAGTAGTAGCACAGGGAAAAGTATCTCTGTGTTATTACAAAAAGCGCCTAAAAACAAAGTTCCATGTGAGCCCAAACTGTCTCGTCCCCAGTTATCAATTTGCCAATAATAGGTTTTACCATCCATTTCAGGTTCATTAAATTGATTCCAATATTCAACTTCTTTTAGATATTCAGATATCTCTGCTTTTGTTGCATCAAGAGACGCCTCTTTTGCATCTGGGCTCTCTGTAATTAACAAATTTTGCAGTTTAACAGCTTGACTATTTAACTCTGAATCCAATTTTTTATCCAACTTATCGAACTCATTATCAAATTCATTATTTGAATCACATGATTGATATATATTTAAGACCTGTTGTTCAAAACCAGTTCCAGATTGCAGAGCACCTAGTGCAACATCAGACGCACCAAACACACCATCAAACAATTCAAACTTATGCCTTAAAATCTCATAAACACGCCTATCCGCCGCATTTTCAGTATTTAGTAGATTAATCGCAACTACATCATGCTTTTGTCCATATCTATGACAACGACCGATTCTCTGCTCAATCTTTTGAGGATTCCATGGCAAATCATAATTAATTACAGTATTACAGAACTGAAGATTTAAGCCTTCTGATCCTGAATCCGTAACAATAAGGATCTTGGCGTTGTTCTTGAAATAATCTACAATCGCATGCTTATACTCAACACTGCGACCATAATTAACATTTCCATAGTTTTTCACTTGCCAGGCTCTATAAATCTCTTTTGTCATTGAATCATCGAAATCACCATTAAACAGAATAATATCTGCTTCACTATATCCACTCTTCCTAAGTTCTGATGCAATATATTTCTGTGTTCTTTTTGATTCCGTAAAAACAACTACCTTCTCATCTATTCCTAGCTCTTTTTGATGTTCAAAAGCTATTGAAATAGCTGTTTTAAGAGCTTCAACCTTAGCATTTTCTGTAATCAATACAGCTGTATCAATTATCTTCTGAACAAGCTCTATTTCTTCTTGGATTTCCTGTTTCTGAACAATGACATTTTCATCTTCTTTATCTTCGAAATCTGATTCATCAATCTCATCCTCAAGAAATTCAAGGAACAAATCAAATCCCTCTTGTGCGTTTGCTGACTTTGATCCCTGGTATAATTTATTAAGTCGTTCCTTAAACACTTCAAAGGTCTTTACCAATGCGAAACTAGAAGAAGCCAACAATTTTCGGATGACCAAAATAATTAAACTTCTATTATTAACAGGAATCGAATATAAAGTTTTTCTTTTAAGAAAAGCATTTACCTGGTTATATAATTCTGCCTCAGCATCACTCAATTTAAAGTCGACTGTAATACATGTTCTCTTTTTAAAATCCATGTATTTTCCAACATCTTTTCTAAGTGTCCTATAAAGAATCGGTGATAACTCTTCTTTCAATTCAGAGTAATCCCCTGACTCAACAAACTTACGATTAAATATTTTTTCTGGTCCAAAAATTCTGTCATCAATAAATGATACAAGACCATGTAAATCAGACAATCTATTCTGGAGAGGTGTAGCAGTTAAAAGAATCTTTGGTATTCCTTTTGTAATTTCATAAAGATTCTTTGCTCTTTTTGTCCCATGAAAAACATTCCTAAGATTGTGTGCCTCATCAATTACAATAAAATCCCACTTCACCTTAGGAAACGTCTTCATAAGCTTGGACGAATAATCATAAGACACAATAGCAATCTTTGTTTTGTTACTATTTTCAAGCCACGCTTTCCATGTTGATCGATCTTTATCAACAGTCAAACGGTCTAAAATGCTACTCTCTAAATCAAATTTCTCTTCTAACTCAATTTCCCACTGCTTTCTTAACGTAGCTGGCAAAACAATCATTATATTTCTTGCGCCCGCATTAATTACATAATTAATAACTAAACCCGCTTCGATTGTTTTACCTAATCCAACCTCATCAGCTAGTATTATTCCACCCGTTTTAAGTGCTTGTACCGCAGCACAAAAAGCATTTACTTGGTGTGGGTTAGGATCAATATGAGCATTTAACAAACAACTATAATGTGATTCTTTTAATGCTATTTTTTTATATCTGCTGTACTGTTCTAAAAGCATATTGTTTTCCATATTTACTCACCCTGTTTCAATACACTTAATATTCCTTCTGCTATTCCTTTTGCCATCAAAGGCGGAACTGCATTTCCTATTTGAACAAATTGGGCTGTTCTAGGCCCTTCAAAGAAATAATTATCAGGAAACGACTGAATTCTTGCTGCTTCCCTTACTGTTATAGATCTGTGTTGCTCAATATCGGGATGAATAAAATAATGTCCATCTTTTGAAATATGAGCCAACATTGTATGACAGTAATGATTTTTACCTTCCACAACCTTGAATCGATCCACAAATGAATGTCGATTTTTATGAGTCTTAAGCTCCTCAGGAAGGCTATTGTAATTCAATCTACTTCCTTTACCATCATTCCATGCTTCTATAGCTTTCCTATAGATTTCTATATCTCTATCTTTATTTGGTCTCGCCTTATGTAATGTAAGAACATCATCATCTGAGCGTAACTTCATTGTCCTTAGATAATCACTATATTTGCTAGACCGATATTCACTTACATCCTTACCCGCTCCAGGCACAAGTTTAGGTAAATCATTTAACAGATCTTCAACAATGGCATCTGATGTTTTGTCCTGAAACTCAGGATATGAATAATTTGTGCCTTTTTTCCATCCGACAATAATCATTCGTCGCCTGTTTTGAAGAACTCCAAAAGTCCTAGCATTCCGCTCCTGAGGCTCGATTTCATAACCCACCCTCTTTAGCTGCGCTTTTATTTTTTTCCAAGTCTCACCTCCATTGGCGGACTCTATTCCCATAACGTTTTCAAAAACAAACATTTCAGGCTGATATTTCTTCAGAAATCTTGCATATAGTTTATACAAATCATTCCTTGGATCCTCGTTCATAGGAACCTTCATATGACTACTCTGAGCCCTACCAACCAACGAATATGCTTGGCATGGTGGGCCGCCGATTATAACATCCACATGTGAGATTCCCTGTTCTTTCATAGACTTATCAATTCTTTCAAAAAGTCTTGGCAATGATTCATCTGACATAGTCTCGCAGATTACAGACTGCAATAATCTTTCCGTTATATATTCCAGAAACTTTTCTCTAGAAATATTACCTTTAAGATAATCATAATAAATGTTAAGCTTTCCCTTCTCCTTCAGGTAGAAATAGCCTGTTCTAGTCTCAAGTGTCTTCGCTGCATATGGGTTCATCTCGACATGCGCGATTGGTGAAAAACCTGCCTGCATAAACCCCTCGGAAAGGCCCCCTGCGCCAGCAAATAAATCTATAAAATTATAAGTTCTTTCTGAGGACTTATTCTGCATGTTCTAAAAAACCTCTATTCTTCAAATTCTCCGTCTGTATCAAAAATATGATCCAACTCATCATTATTGATAGCAGACATAACTTTATTTCTTACAGATCCTTTGGCTAAGTCAAGACGTTTTAATCTATTCTTACCTGCTGGATCCTTTGACATTCTTATGAGCTGTATCCGCCCAACTCGAACCTCCTCTTCTGCGTACTTAGCAAAGCCCTTTGCCTTACCCAAATTGTCTTTGAATTCAGGATTGTGAGGCTCAAGAATGTCAATCACATATCCAAGTTGGTCATCCTTACGCACAACAATAAAATCAGGATATGTAGCTTTAATTTCACCGTCAATTTCATATGGGATACATAATGACCACGATTGTCTTACTTGATTACGTAACCAGCATACAAAATCTGATTTCTTTTCTTCCTCTTCAATTACAGCTTTTTCCCAACTATTTAATTTAATAATTGCTTTTCCGTCTTCATCTGCATAAAGATGATCTATATATGTATCGCCGCCTTTTTCTATTCTTGCACTGATTGTTTCCGGCAATGTGAAATTGTGTTTACTTACTTTATCTCCATCGGCGACAATGTCACTATATTGCTTTCTACACTTTTCCGACTTAGCTACAACATACTTTCTATACTTATCATTTAGCTCATGAAATTTCTTTTCAGCATAAGCGTTCAATTGCTTCATGCAATCATCATCTGCTGCAAAAAGAATGCAATCCAACTTAAATGCATTCGAATTATCAAAATCCAAAAATCTTCTTCCATAAGCATATGGAAATCCATATCCACCAAGTTTCGCATCTGCCGCTCTTAGCTGTCGATCCAAATCCGATTCGAGCGATGCAAAATAATCCTCAAGCGGATAATTCTTAACCTTTTCTCCGAAGACATCAAACACTTGGATAAGCAATTTCATTTCCATAACCTGCTTCACAAGACTGTCATATTTTCCATTCTCATGGAGTTTTTCAATATATGAATGAATTAGATTGGTCACATCCGTTTTTATCTCATCATTTGCTTCAGGATAGATCATATTCTGTGTAAGCACACCAGCTAAGCTCAGTAATGATTTCAAATAACTGTTAATTTTTGCAAATCGAACCATATAGGTTATGTAGCCTTGTTCGTTTACAAATTTAATAATTGCTTCGCGGTCTATTTTTTCAACAAATGACAATTGTTCATAATCATCACTTTGTTGCTCGCCAGTCGTTTCAGGCTGGATATTATCTACCGGCACCTGTACTATTGGAAGCGGATGCTCTTGCGGATGGACATCTCTAGTAGCACCTGTAGTGTCATTTCCATCGATGAATGATTCTCCATTTGCAACATTCGTCTCATTTGTAGCATTATCAAAAAAATTTGATGTCTGAAGCAATTCATTGTTAGCGGGAATGACTATCTGTGAGTTTGATAGCATGTTTGAATTTTGGAAATCAAACATATTTATTTGTCCAGGAACTTGCTTTTCCTGTCTCTTATTCCTTGTATGAACAGTCCAAGGGACAACCACTTGTTCTTCCAAAGATTCTCCATCAATAACTGTTGGAATTTCTCCGCCTTCTTCACTCTGCAATTCTTTTATGACATCGTTTACAGTATCTTTATTAAAATATGGAAGATATAATCTGACATCATTTAATGATTCATCAACCATTACGTGACACTGCAATGGCGTTCTAATCATTCTTCCAAGAAGCTGTGCAATATATGTAACATCTTGGGCTTTCCTAAAAGACATCATTGTCTCTGCACGTGGGCAATCCCATCCGGTAGATAAATTCTCCTTAAATAAAACCACCTTTATTCTTCTGTCATCCGCAATATCTACTGGTTCAATATGTGGAACACTCAAACCGTTGATAGATATAGTGCCAGTAGAACCAAAGGTATGAACCACTTCGTTTTCTTTAAATCTATCCCCTATTCTTTCTTCCACTTTAGCAATTACGTCATCCAAATTAGTGTCAGATATTTTATCACCTGAACCAGCAAGCACTTGAATCACAAATACAGGATTAACATTTGCGTAATGTTGCTCATAAGTGTATTGATACCAATGCTCACACTTATTCTTCCACTCATCTGTCGCAGCTTGAAGTAATACCATATCATTATGCTTTGCAGGATCGTCAGGATATGTAATAACAATACGATCCTTTAATAATCCAGATGCTCTAACCTGAGCAGCAGAAATAACAATTTTATACAGTGTTGACGTGGTATCATTACCTACGAGTGCATTAAATCTCTCTGCAGTTGCACTCATTCCTATCACAACTGGAACTGGTGAAAGCTTATAAGTATCACTACCCTTGATAAATCGTTGCATTATAGTTGTAGCTGTTCCTGCAGCTCTCCCCTGCATTCCTCGATGTGCTTCGTCAATAATAAAATATAAACGATCCGTTTTTGCTCTAGCCGTATTTTCAATGGTCTCCCAAATTGTATATTGGCGCGTATCTGAATGGTAACTCAGATTTCCACCTTTACCTAATTTTTGTGTATTTAAGAAGTAGATATGACCATCATCCAAATATTCCTGATCAAATGACTCATCAGATATAACCACACACTGATCCATACGAATTTTGTCAGCCTTATATTCTATTTTCTGCTTTGACTGCTCATTAAGTTGTGGTGAGTCAGATAACCACACAAAAATAGCATCCGGCTGCTCTTCATAGTTCTCATTTCCAAAAAAAATATCTTCAATCAATGATGCCATAATAATCGTTTTGCCAGAACCAGTTGGTGCTTGGAGCGAAACGACTTGCGGAACTTTTAATTGTCTATAATTATTTAAAGCTACAGCCACGTGTGATCTAAGATCATTTACAGCCTGCTTTTGAAATGGAAATAATTCATTTATCACAGTTAATTCCCCCCATGGTTAATACGGAAATTATCTAAATAGTCACGGTATAGCTGGTATGTCTTTTTGACATTCATACTTCTAACCATGGATCTATAATTCACTTCATAATCAGTTACTATATATACGGTTTGTATGCTCGGATGTTTTTTAATCTCGTCATTAAACTCCAAGAAGGCATTCTCATCTACTAAAACAGCAAATCTGTTTTCTGGCAAAATAAGCATTTTGGGACAATCTTCTTTTATTTCTGGACATCTTCCCTTGGCCCCCGCCTTCATCCATAAGACAGGCAAAAGTTCTTTAAATTGCATTCCTAAAGCAACTGATGTTTTATCTAAAAAGCCAAGTTTTAAAAAAATGGCATTACTACGAAAACCATCTCCAACCTTAAGCTCAGCCAACTTTGGATATAGCGGTTCATTCTTTTTTATATATGCATTTATTGTTTTTGTCTTATCCCCTTCTACTACTTTTAATTTTTGTAATTCATATGTTTCTTTATCTACACCATAGTTACCCTGAAGGACGTTACCATCTATATCCCTCCCTTTTATACACCCAACAATACGAGGCCAAGTTACATAGTTTGCTATTCCCAAACTTTCCCATTCCTCATCACCTGGTAAGCGTCCTGCATCAATAAGCTGTTTTTCTTCTTCAACTGACATTTCATTGTTAGTAACTAGTACACATCTTCTATTTCCATTATCTTCTGCATTTAGCAAATTAACAGCATGCAATGTAGTTCCTGAACCAGCAAAAAAATCAATAATCAATGCATTAGGATTATTTCCCACAAAAAAGCTTAATGTATCATGAACTGCATATATTGATTTAGGATAATCAAACCTCTTGCCTAAAATAGAATTAAGCACATTTGTTCCATAAGTTTCCGCATTATGAGATTTCATATTCCATACACGTTTAGGAGGTGTAGTACCCTCCGCCTCATATTTTGCTATTATAGAACCATCGTTATTTTTACCGATTGTTCTTGCCTTTCCGCTTTCAATATCATCTATTGTTCCAGAAGGAAGATAATAAACTGTTCCTGTACGCTCTTTCTTATTCCAATTCTTAACACGCAAATAGCCCTTTTCTAAATTAGTTCTTGCCTGTTCCGGAATTAGACTCCACAGTCTTTCATCGCCATCTTTACTTAAGGGCCATAATGCAGTGCACCCTTCGGGTACACTTATCGTATTCCTATCAACACCTTGCTTTACGACGTCTCCTATCGCCTCAATAATTCCAGTTTCGTTATTTACATAGACTGGATAAAACTGATTAGGACGCGAATTTCGCTTTGCCTGCGGTGCTCTACGTCTAAATCCAAGCCACTCAATCTCTCTATCTGCTTCTTTTTTTATGTCATCATCAAGCATATTAAAAGGTAATTTGCTAAAACTAACCTCCCCATATTCAACGACAAAAATATACTCCTCGACTCTAGAAAACTGATCATTTCTAACCACGCCCTTTGCACTTATCACAGATGTAATCATTTGTATCTGAGCATCAGGAAAAATTTCTTCGAGCAAACAGCCAATATGTAAATATTCCTTCTCATCTATTGTAAGTATCAAAACTGACTTTTTAGGATTCAGCAATTTTTTTGCAATTCGTAATCTTTTTTCCATAAATGAAAGCCATTTGCTATGAGCATACGAATCAGAAGAATCAACATAGTCATTATTGTATTTCCAGCTTTTGTCTCTATTGTTATAAGGCGGATCAATATATATACAGTCCACTCTACTCGCATAAAGATATTCCAACAGCTGCAATGCGTGGTAGTTGTCCGCTTCAATCAACGCATGCCAAAAATCATCTTCTGAAGAATTACAAACACAATCTATAGGTTTTAAATATGGATAAATGGATTCTCCAAATTCAGCCACTCGTACTAAATCATTAACTGAAATTGATTTAGTTTCTTCTGCTGATTTTAGACCACAAACAGCCATCCCATTATCAACTGTTAAAACAATGTAGATGTTTTTATCTTCTCTTCTATCCCTAAGAATCACCTTACAACCAGCCTTTATTGGCATATCATAGAGGGGTGTCACTTCCGGCAAATGACTTTCAAATACCAAACCAAATTTTTTCTGTTTAGATAGTTTATTAACTTCCTGTTCAAACCTTTTTCTTAGACCTTCATCCGTGATTTGTGCTATCAAATCATTAATTGCTGCCATATTTTTACCTCTCTGTATTTTTATTTCTATCTATACTAACTATATCCCCAAAGTCACAATCCAACTCCATGCATATCTTCTCTAAGATACTCATGGACACAGTCTCACCCCTGCTCATCTTGGCAAGTGTACTGCTGCTGATTCCGATGTTTTCGTTCTCAACAAGATCCATCTTTTTCATGTTCTTGTCGATCAATAATTTCCATAATCCGTTATAAGATACAGCCATATAATTCCTCTCTTATGGGGATTACCCATCTTGGTGAAGGACCCAAAAGTCCTCATAAATAATCCTAGATTACATTATACGCTCACACGCGCACAATATCAAATGGAATTTTCGACTTTTCGAAACTCTACTTCGCATTAGTCCGTATAGAATTTTGTTTTTATAACAATATTTTTATTTAAAAGTTTCCTCAGGATTCCCGCTCGCACGGCACCATCTTCGATGGTGTTAGGGCGCGTCTTCGCAAAGTGGCGAGCAGTGCTTTTTTGTACAAAAAGCTACTATCCGCTCGTTGGTGGCACATCTCCAATCCCCTTGAACAAGCTAATCGCTTGGCTACGCAATTCTTACGAATCGCTTTATTTTGCTATTGGAATTTTCTTCAGAAATGAAAAAAGAAGGGAACCTATATGTCTTAAACCTACAGATTCCCTATTAGAATTATCGAGTGATATTGTGTTTTCTGACACGCTCCTTCTTCTGCTCTTCATCACTTTTAAGGAACTGGTCGATATCATATTTTGCTCTTTGAATCTCCTGCATATTTTTCTTAACCTGACGATATTCACCGTACAGCTTTTTCTTTTCTTCAAGGATCTCGGCATACTCTACACTGAGATCTTTTACCTTAGGAAGCTTCTTCAGATGAAGCTCATCAAAGGCATTCTTGGCAGCCTTATGAAGCAGGATTTCCTGTCTGTGCTCTTCCAGGAACTTCTTGCTATATCCGCTTTTACGATAATCCGCATATACGTCTTTGGTCTTGAAGTAGTCAAAGATATGCTTCTTCAAGACCTGAATCTCAGCAAGTCGTTTCTCCTTTTCTTTAATGGAAGCTGAAATTTTCGTAAATCGCTCTGTTGCTGTTTTCACATTTTTCTCCAGATCATCATAACTTCGGATGTCATGCTGCTTCAGATATAAAACTGCCTTAGCTACCTGCTTTGTATTAAAGTTCTTGGCAAAGCGGACATAATATTTTCCTTTGCCCTGAGCCAGCTTCTTGTGAATATCGATAAGCAGGTCAAACTCATGATCTTCCTTTTTTCGTAGGTAAGTCTTTGGCTGCTTTTCGGCTTTTTCATTATCGTAGAAAGCATGCTCCATCTCACCGGCAAGAATCTTCTTAAGGTCATCTTCTGTATAACCATTACCTAGAGAACGAAGCCGGATGAAGCGTTTCTGTTCTTTTCCCCTTAGTGAAACATACTTTCCACGCTTAATCTCGTATCCGGCATCTTCCAGTTTATAAAGCAGCTCATCAAAATCTTTTGCGCTGCCTTCCCTAAGAATCTGATCAATTGCACCTCTAATATTATCACGGAAGGATTTCTTCTCAGGATAGGTCGTTCGCTTAACACGCTCACTTGGCTTCTTCTTTTCTATGACAGACAGACCATGTTCAAGGCAGATGATATCTGATAATCTCTGCAAAGCCAATCCTACAAAAAAGAAATCTCGGAACTTATGGGTACAATCAAGACTCGTAGAATTAAAGATGATGTGATTATGAATATGCGCCTTATCCGTATGAGTCGCTACAATAAAAGCGTGATTGCCTTTGGTAAATCGCATGGCGGTTTCATAGCCTACCTGATTGCTTCCTCCAGTGTGATTTCTCCCGGCTTAAAGGATTGCCTGATCTGATAAGTGATGATATTGCCCCTGGGATGTCTTCCTGTCAGACGCTCATATTCTCTTTTTGAGAGCATGAATTCTTCATCAACGCTCTCAGCCTGACAAGCGTAAGAACTAATGAATTGACCGTTTTCAGTCTTCTCACCATTCTTGGCATAATCTGTTCTGTCACTAAGAGACTTCGCTACGCTTTTTCCTTTATTCTGATGCATCGTAATAAGTCTAGTAGCTGCCATGCGCATTCACCCCCTCTCAAATCGTAGATAACCTTTGCAGAATACTTTTCATTACCTGCCACAATTCATCTTGGTGAGCCTTTATATCATCAATATCTTACTTGTAGATGCTTCCTGTTTCATTCGCCTTTTTCGCATACTGATTCATATTGGCAGAAGTGATGCCAAGAAGCCTTACGGCCTCTTTGACATCGCTCAAATCCATCTGTATGAGATAACCATCAATCGCCATTTTTCTAAGATATGCACTCTCATTCAGGATGCCGATTTCCTTTTCCCTGTCACGAATCAACTTAGCTTCCCCCAGTGTAGCAAAGAAATGAAACTGCACCGTTCTGTTATCCATGGCTACATCTCCCTGCAAGGACAAATCTCAGGAGCCTTTCTCTCTGGAACAGGAATCGGAGCTGTTTTTACCTTCTCCTGCTGTTCTTTTATCTTTTCCATCACAGAAGCTTTCGTATCAGCTGCAATATCTTCCTGATCTGCCTTCTCATTGATTTCAGCAAAATCCGGTACAGGAGCTGCAGGCACATTATTGATAATCCCATCAAAGGAGTTATCATTCTGCTCTACCATGTCCTCGATACCGCGCATATGATTTCTGCTAATAGATGGGCCAGCTCCCACATCTTCAATTGAATCAATAGACTCCGGAATCTGTTTCTCCAATTCCAAAAGCTTCTGCTCCCACTCAGCTGTCATAGATGCTGACTGAATCTGTTCCGGCATAACGGTAATAAGAGAAGTTCCCTTATCGGTAGGAACCAAATATTTGGTCTTCTTATTACCCTGTCGTTCTACAAAGCCAATACGAACCAGCTTTTCAATTACGCCAGCTCTTGTTTCAGGAGTAACAAGTCCTTTACGCTCTACTTCGTCCGGCATTTATCCCTGTAATACTGCAACTCCTTTAATGTCTCCTGCTTATTTCTACCAAGTCTGTCTACCTCAGTAATAATTAACTCATCACCCACTCTTAATACATCCTCTTTCAATACCTGATATCTTGGACGATTAAAATTCTTTCCTGTCTGCTGGTCAATAAATATCTTTTCCAGCCACAGATTATTCTGCTCACAATAGGCTGTAATCTCCTTGATGCCTCTGCCTAAATGCTGTTCTCTTGTACTTGTTCTGTGATAACCATATCTCTTCATGATATTAGCTCCTTCCTTAGTCCTGAAATGTGTACTTTTTGAAACTCCAAAAAAAGGACTGCTAAACAGTCCCGAAATGTATGGATATTCCTTTACGGAACGTCCCGGTATTTGTGTATGCTTTTTGGCACCACCTCCTTAAAAATGGGTATAAAAAAAGAAGGTATATTCCAACCTTCCTCTCAAATCCCTATAAATATAAGAAATGACACCACATCAGCCCCTAATTAATCGTCATGTGCAAAGCATTGTCAATACTTGTAAGTTTTGATTCTTCTACTATTAAAATTCGATAAGTTCTCCTTTCCCTAAAACAATATTGTATACCCATTCATTTCCTACAGAACTTACAATATTACTTATTTTAGAAATCTCACAAACTGTTCTTTTACAAAAATCTTCATGATGTAGTTTATAGTTCTTTACAAAAATCTGATTACAATCTACCTTTGCGTCTGCTGGTGGATATAATGCCATTGGAACCTCTTTATAGTCAAAACCATTTTTAAATCTCCCTGCATTATACAAATATCCCTTTCCATCTCTTCCTTTTCCTGCTATCAGACAATAAAATGGTAAATTGTATATCGAATCACACTGTTTTTCAACCACTTTTGCATAGAAAGACTCAATGATATATATTAAATCTTCCACAAGTATGTTATCTTTATTCCCAGATGCCTCTATATCCTTAATAATCGCTTTTTCTATTGCCACACTTCCTGCTGATGCCATACATAACCAATCATTAATAGCAACAACTTTCTGCATTTCATCTGAGATAAACGCCCCATCAATAGCCGAAGCACGCCTATCTCCTGCGACAATTATTACCTCTTTCTCCTTTATACCAAATATTACGCTCATAGCACCTCCTTTAAAAACATTACTGCTTGCATTTAATGTTACTTAATGCTTCTACCAACTCTTCTCTTGTAACTACTAACTCACAAATCTTCTTCTCTTTTTCATCGCTTCCAAGCGTCATTACATCTAATGAAATAAATTCTCCACCTTCTAACTTTGTAGATTCTTCTGAAAACCTTAACCATCTATCAGAAACCTGACAACTTACAGAAGTCTTGCCTCTTTCATTTTTCTGTCTTTGTGTAAAAGTAATTGGAAACTTTTTAATATTACTCATAATCTCGTACCTCCATTAAATCAAATTGAAATGCTTCAACGCATCCTTAATATACTCCACCTTTTCCTGCGGACATTGCTTCACTTCTGGATTCTCCTTCTTGGACTTATTATAATTCTCGCCCATATCCAGACCACACATCCGCTTCACCTGTGCAATATAAGAAGTGTGCACATTCACACCATACTTGTCCTTCACATATTCCTTAATCTTTGAATAAGTAGCCTTTTCTTGTGGGGTATAATTACTCTCTTCCTCAGGCTCCATTGTAACCTCAATCTTAGGTGTATCTTTTTTGAGGGATAATTTGACAACCGTCTCCACATGCAACGGCATCTTTGTTGGAACACACATTTTCTGCCTCGTGTTCTTCAAAAGAACACACATCTTTATCATTCAACAAGTCATGATTATCGCTCATTTTTAAGCTCCTCCTTGTTGTCTACACAGCCTTTTCACAAAGATTCATATATCGGTCTCTGGCATATGGTATGCTTCTGTCATCCATACCCTTTAGCACAAATGTCAGCTTATACGGATCAGCTGTGCCATCCTCTTCCATATCACCGACAACGACTTTCTCCACAATGCTTTCAAATACTACTCTGTCAAATTCATCAAGTACATCAGCCCCTTTAAGCTTCTGCCTGATGAGTTTCATCTTATCAGCAATATTCTTCTGTGATAATACGCAGTCAGAAAATAAATGCTTTTCTTCTTCACATTTATCCAACTTATTGCTAATCTCACTGTATTTATCGTCATAGGCTTCTTTAGAAATTTTATCATCCAGATACATATCAGTCAATTTTTTTCTCTTCTTTTCAAGCGAGGAAATCTCTTTCTCAATACGCTTCAATTTTTCTGTACTGTCGTCTTTGGATAATGTTTCTTCCACTGATGACAACACAGATTCAAGTACATCATCAAAATTCTCTGCAAGCAACTTAAACATCTCAAGAAACGCATTTTCGATAACCACTTCATCTACGGCTTTGCTATGTGGGCAGTTTGCAATTCCCTTATTCGTTGCCGTCCGGCATTTCCATACCGGCTTTTTATGCTTTGTATCCTGATTATGGGAACGTCTGGTGAGATTAGTTCCACAGAAACCACACTGACACATACTGCTAAAAGCGTATTTTCTTGCAAACTTGATTCTCTCCGCATCTGATACATTTTCATTAGTACGATATCTGCTTTTTAAAATATCCTGAACTTTATCCCACTCTTCCTCTGAAATAATAGCTTCATGATGATTCTTCGTATAATATTTATTGGATTCACCGTGATTATCCAGACGCCTCTTTGATATCGGGTCTACTGTGTAAGTTTTTCCCATAAGCAAATCGCCCTTGTACTTTTCATTCTTAAGAATTCCCCTAACACCGCTGTCTGTCCACTTAACATTGCCCTTTTTATTGACCTTACCAAGCCTCGTAAGCTCCTTCGCAATTCTATATGCACCATATCCCTGCAGATACAAATCATAAATCAGGCGAACTGTCTCTGCTTCTGCTTCATTGATAGTTATACTCTTATCCTCCGGGTTATAATCATATCCGAGACATCCGTTAAATCCCATCAGCTCTCCTCTGGACATTTTCATCTGCACACCCATTGTCACATTCTGGGATAAAGACTCAACCTCATTCTGTGCAAGAGCAGATAAAAGTGATAACTGCATCTCACTTTCCATCTTTGATGTGTCAATATTCTCTTTTTCAAAAATTACTGTAACTCCCTTTACCTTCAGCATTCTGGTATATTGCAGTGTATCAACAAGATTTCGTGAAAATCTTGATACTGACTTCGTAATTACAATATCTATAAGACCATTCATACAATCATCAATCATCTTAAGAAACTGCTCTCTTTTCGTTGTTTTGGTTCCTGTGATACCCTCATCAGCGTATATCCCAACCATAACCCACTCTTTATTGGAATCTATCTTATCCTGATAGTACTGCTTCTGTGAATTAAAGCTCTGTATCTGCTCTTCTCCATTCGTGCTGACACGGACATATGCTGCTACTCTTTTTCTTGTAATAGTAAGTGGCTTTCCCATCTTTCTGCGGTCTCTGATAACAGGACCATCCACTTTCTTTATTACTTCTACCTGTTTTTCATCCATAGAAAACGCTCCTTCCCTAAAATCTGTCTGTATAAAATAAATTGGCAGTAACATCATTTCTGCTACTGCCTACACTATAATTCAAAATATAAATGTTAACGAATGTGCGGCTATGCTGTCATAAAAGTTATAACCTCATATTCACTCATAATATGAACTCTTGTTCTACTGTACTCATCTTCGGTAATCAGTCCCTTGCGGAAAATCCACCCAAGTACAGCCAGTTTCTTGGCTAATTCTAATTCTTTTGCCATGTGTAAACACCCCCTTCTTAAAATACTAAACATATCACCTTCTTTTACCGAAATCTCAATTGTGATAATCATACCGTTGAAAGATACTTCATTTGGCTTTCTGCATATCACATGTTGTCAGTCTCACAGCTGACCTTTAGTCCCCCGAATCGCTTCGTGACCTGTGGGCTACTCCTGTTCGAGTCCGTTTCCCACCCTTGACGGAAGTGTCTTCACCCGCTCCGTTTCCTACCGGAAATATCTTCGCTGGTTCTGTTGGCATATGATAAAGCTCATTTAGTTTTCAATGTGCAAAAAAGTTGTAGAACATATGTTTGTTCTATGTTATAATATTTATAGCCATTTCAGATATCTTCTGCTGTCTGCTGGCTATGTTTTGTTGTGATAATGATAGTAAATTTTGAGAATGAAACACATTGACGACATGTTGACTGGAAGTTGACATAGACATGGAGAAAGTATGAAAAATCAATTGACATTTGCACATGTGACAGGTGCATTACTTGACAATAAAATAAAGACTTACCCACAGCACCGGCTTGTGCGTGACCTGTTTTCGCTCTGCCTGTTGGATGAAGCCTCTGACTATGGTGAAGCTTCAGATGATAACATCACATTCAGCCGCTGGTGTAATGGAGCAAGACCTGTTCCTGTAGATATTCTGAATGAATACAAAAATGATACCGGGCGTAATCAGATGATTACGGACTTTAAGAACAAGATTATTCCTAATCTTATAAATGTTTCTAATACCAGATATTTGTTGGAAGATATGATTAATAACAGCCGAAAAATAATTGGCATTACCAAAGCTGATGAATTAATTGCCATTGATGATAATGCCACATTTTTTACAGATGTTATGCTTTACGCCATATTATCTGACCATAACAGAAAGAACCTGTATTCACCGGAGCTTACTGACATTCTGCTAAGTAATCGTTTGCCGGCTGTTGTAAAAGAATTCATCGGAAGAAATGATGAGATAAAAGAATGTGGCAGACTGCTTGCTTCTGAATCCGTTGTTTTCATAAATGGAATCGCAGGAATAGGAAAAAGTGAACTGGCAAAATATTATGCCAGCAGGAATAAAAAGAAATATACCAATATCATCTACCTGTTTTATTCCGGCAGCCTGCGAAAAGACATTGCAGCCATGGAATTTTCAGATGATACATCAGATATGGATGAGGATGCTCTATTTGACTCACATTACCGACTGCTACGCTCCCTGCATCAGGACAGCCTTGTGATACTGGATAACTTTAATGCACTTCCTAAGGATGATGCTTTTTTCAAAGAATTTGTAAAGAATGATTTTGAATTGCTTGTCACGACACGCTGTGAAGTAAAACAATATGCTTCGATTAAGATTAAAGAGATAGCATCTGAAAAAGACCTTTTACAGCTTTTTGCTTCGCATTGTCCTTATTCGGATAATGATACTGAAACAGTTAAACAGATAATAAGAGAAGTTCATTCCCACACCCTGACTGTCGTATTATCAGCTCTTTCACTTGCAGCAGGCGGTCTTGAGCCTGATGAATTACTGCATGAATTAAAGCAGTGTGGGATTAATATCACAGATAGTGAAAATGTGGAATTATATAAAGATGGGGATTATCATGATGGGCTTATGATTGAACATTTGCGTATTCTTATGCAGATCAGCCGGCTTAACTCTTCTCAAACCGATATACTTAAGAACCTGTCAATCCTTCCGGTATCCGGCGTGTATAAGAATCATTTCAGGAACTGGCTGCAGCTCGCCTCTTTGCATGATGTTAATTATCTTGCCCGATATGGTTTTATAACGGATGACATAGAGAATAAGAAAATAAACCTGCATCCTCTGATACAGGAAATCATATATGAGGAATTAAATCCTTGCATTTCCAATTGTCAGACACTTGTAAACAGTCTTCACTCAATCTGCTTGATGCATGGCTTAGAAGTCCGAAAGCCCGATAATACGATACAGGCTATGATAAGTGTTGTAGAAAACATCATCAATGATAATTCTGCCTGTTATCTGTTATTCCTTCAGGATATGTTTCCATATCTTGAAAAATACTCTGTCAGGGATTATATGTCAAAACTGGCTGACCGGATATCATGCCTTATGGAACAGGAGCATATCGATTCTGTCTGTGACAGAGCATTACTTTTAGACTATAAAGCAGAGCTTGCATACATGAGAAAGGATTATGATGTGGCTGTAAAAAAGCGTGAAAAAGCTATACACCTGCTTGAAAATGAAGATGACACTATGAACACCATGAATCAGAAACGCTATATCAATCTACTCTCAAATCTTTACAACAATCTGTCCAATGTATATCTTGCACTTAAAAAAACTGATAAAGCAACCGAAGCCTTACACAAGGCATTTGAGATAAGGATTTCATATGCTGACACCGGCATAATTGAAACGCATGATATGCTCCAACAGATGCTTAATCTTGTAAATATGCTGATACTTGCTGGTGATTTAGAGCTTGCACGGCTTGTCCTTAATCAATATGATGCTCTTGTAACAGATAACGAAGGCTACAACACTTTAGATTATGGCTGCTACCGACTTGCTTCCGGAATAATTGCATTAAAGGAAGGTAAACCAGTAGAAGCCGAAAAGAATCTACTGGCAGCAGAGAGTATTATCAATGCTGCTATGGATACCAGTGATTCTGATTTAGCTTCATCTGATACTGCTGTTTCAGCATTTGATAATTATGTTTCTAAGAATAACTATCTGAAATCTGTATACGGATATCTGAATAATCTATATGCCAGATGGCACAAGCCTGAGAAAGCACTGGAATATAAAGAAAAATGGCTGAATGCCAAGAATGAACAAAATAAGAATATCACACACAGAAACGCATAAACTATTAATGCCACTAAAAAAAATACTGTTTGACATCGCCAGATATCAATGGTATATTATTTGTAGTGGTTGTGCTACGGAAACTTGCGATGCCCGTAGCCGGTGGAGTTCCATGCGTGGGCTCCACTTTTTTTATGCCTGTTTCAGAAAGGAAATACTATATGGCAAAAAACTTTCTCACCTATGAGCAGCAGCTACATATTCTTGAATATGACAAGCAACTTGCTATTCCTAATCACGAATATGCCACTAAAAAACTGGAAGAACTCAGCTACTATTCTCTAATAGGTGGATACAAATCTCTTTTCAAACACGCTCCGTCAAATAAATATATTCATGGCGTTACTTTTGATGAATTAGTTTCTTTCTACTACTTTGATGAAGAGCTACGCACTTTGTTTCTGAAATACATTCTTCATGTAGAACGCCATATAAAATCCATGTTTTCCTATCACTTCTGTGAAAAATATGGTGAACAGCAGTCCATGTATCTTGATATAAATAATTATAATCACACCAGAAAGAACCATCGTGAACTGCTTCGCCTGACTCATTCATTACAAAAAGTTATTGCTACACCTAGCAAATATGCCTATATTGAGCATTCAGTCAATACATATCACAATGTACCATTATGGGTTGCAACAAATGCTTTAACATTTGGGCAGATTTCCAAAATGTATCAATATGCAACTACTGATATTAGAACCAAAATCAGCAAAAACTTTCAGAATGTTTCAGAAAAACAATTGCATCAGTTTATCAACATTATAGGCAAATGCCGTAATGTATGTGCTCATGGAGAGCGTCTGTTCTCATTCAGAATAAACGAGACGATTCCTGATACTCTGCTACACAAAAAGCTTCAAATAACTCAAAACAATAATCACTATGTATACGGCAAGCAGGATTTATTCGCAGTTGTAATTGCCCTACGCTACCTGATAAATAATGATGAATTCAGACTCTTTAAAACTGCTCTTTCAAAACTTATAAAAACTGTAATTAAGCAGTGTCCTCATCTTACAGAGAAACAATTGCTTGATAATATGGGGTTTCCTGCTAACTGGGATAAAATCAGCCGATACAGGAAAATATAATTTAATATCTATCCTGAGTTTATTGACATACGCATCCTGTAATGTTAATGTACATATGGTTGCGCTACGGAAACTTGCGATGCCCGTAGCCGGTGGAGTTCCATGCGTGGGCTCCACTTTTTTATTTTCCCCGAAGGTACCTTAACCTTACTACTTGTGTCAATAATTTGCATTATGAGAAGTTCCAGGATGGAACTGTAAAATGTATTGAAGATGAGATACCGTTTGAAGTGCCGGAGGGGTGGAGTTGGTGTAGATTAAGAGACTTATTAAATGTATGTTCAAGTAAACGAGTTCTTCAATCTGATTGGAAAAACGAAGGGATTCCGTTTTATAGGGCACGAGAAATTGTAAAATTATCTGAGAACGATTTTGTTGAGAATGATTTATTTATTTCTAAAGAGAATTATCTTGAATTAGAAAAAAACTATGGTATACCACAATCAGGTGACTTGATGGTTTCTGGCGTAGGTACAATAGGAAAAGTTTATATAGTAAAGCCAGAGGACCAGTTTTATTATAAAGATGCTAGTGTTCTCTGCTTTGAAAACAGAAATAAAATGCTTGTTTCTAAATTTGCCAAAATCTTATTGGAATCAAGCTTTGTTCAATCGCAAATGAGAGAAAATTCTAAAGGTACAACTGTTGACACAATTACAATTTCTGCTGCAATGAATTATCTATGTATTGTTCCACCCCAAAATGAACAAGTACGCATAGTTGCTGCTGTTCAACAAGCCATTGTAAAAGTAAATGAGATTCAATTTAATAAAGATAACTTACACTCAACTATTACAATTTTAAAAGCTAAAATCCTCGACCTCGCCATCCGTGGCAAACTTGTCCCACAAGACCCGAATGACGAGCCGGCTTCTGTTCTTCTTGAGCGTATCCGTGCTGAAAAAGAAGAACTTATTAAACATG
>ENA-ORMO01001055-ORMO01001055.1-human-gut-metagenome-genome-assembly--contig:-NODE-1055-length-33288-cov-3.989137_pt1 | contig 33288 bp, 37 predicted proteins | sample MGYA00242106_ERZ509001 | MGnify/ENA primary metagenome ERZ509001 (study PRJEB26280, sample SAMEA2338736) | human gut metagenome | biome: human gut; feature: human-associated habitat; material: faeces...
CAAAAGGTTCATCCTCTTGCGATTCTTCAGTTGGTCCATATTGGAGTTCCGTATGTGTTGGGAACATCTGCGAAATAACCTTAAAGAACCATTCACGCGCTGCACTTACTGTCATAATCGTTGTTCCCGCAGCAATCAACAGAGCGAGGAAGAATACAGCGGCGCGCTTTGCATAACGCACAAGACTACGCATCCACGGTGCGCGGCGTTCATCACGGATCAGGTGAACAATTTTTCTGTCAAAACGCTTCGAAATCTGGTACTGATTTTGTAGTTCTTTGTCCGATGGCAAATGATCTAGCTCCTCACGTGCAAGGTCCATCAAAGCACGTTCTAAAAGCTCGTCGCTTAAACCAGTCATATAACCTCCTTTTCCTCCAGCGCCTTAGCCAGTTTTTTCTTTCCTCTTTGTAAAATCTTCTTTACATAATCAACGGAAAAACCCGTAATGCTGGAAATTTGATCGAGCGACAATTTCTGTATATGCCGCAAAGTCATAACATCTCGATATGTCTGTGGTAAAGAACGAAGCGTCTCCAAGAGCTGTTCATACGCTTCTTTCTCCTCTAACTGAACACCCGGTCTGCGATCTTCCGGTTCCTCTGTCTCGGGAACCTCTTCCCAAGGAATTGCCGCCCCCTCTCTTTTTCCTGTTCGTAATAGGTCGATACAAGTGCTTCTAATAACTATAACGATAAAATGTTTCGTTTGGGGACAATTTATTTCTCCTATTTTCGAAAAATTTTTAATAATGCGGATAAAAGCTTCTTGAACCGCATCTTCTATGGCAGATTCCTTGTGAAAATAATCCCTGGCCACATAAAACATCAGCTGTTTGTATTGATGGTACAGTTCTTCAAATTTTCGTTGGTCTTCCTCCGAATCAATTAGCAACAACAGCGTCGCAAGCATAAAATCCCCCTCCCATTGGTTCCTCTTTTCTTGCACTAATTATACCATAATCTCCTTGAAAAAAGACAAATTTCTACATTCTTCCTCTATAAAGCCCTTAAAAAGAGTATAAAAAGGCATCCGGACTCAGAAAAAGAGTCCGGATGCCTTTTAAAACAATCAGAACGAACGCCTATCCAATACTTTCTTGAGGTATTGCCCCGTGTAAGAGCTTTCAATCTTTGCGACTTCCTCCGGTGTTCCTGTGGCAACAATGGTTCCTCCATTGTCTCCTCCTTCAGGCCCCAAATCGATAATGTGATCCGCAGTCTTAATAAGATCAAGATTGTGTTCAATCACAACAACCGTATTTCCAGCATCCACCAATTTTTGCAGTACATCAATCAGTTTGTGAACATCTGCAATGTGAAGGCCGGTAGTCGGTTCGTCCAGGATATAAATCGTCCGTCCGGTGGAACGCCTGCTCAGTTCTGTTGCCAGCTTGACGCGCTGTGCTTCACCACCCGACAGCGTTGTTGCCGGTTGACCGATTTTGATGTACCCCAAGCCAACGTCTTGCAACGTTTGGAGTTTTCGTGCAATCCGAGGAAGACTGGAGAAAAATTCCAAGCCTTCTTCCACCGTCATCTCCAATACATCGTAAATACTTTTGCCCTTATACTTAATCTCCAAAGTCTCACGGTTATAACGTTTCCCTTTGCATACGTCACAGGGAACATATACATCCGGCAGAAAATGCATTTCAATCTTAATAATACCATCGCCCTGGCATGCTTCGCAACGGCCGCCTTTGACATTAAACGAAAAACGGCCGGACGTGAAGCCGCGCAGTTTGGCATCCTGCGTCGACGCATAAAGCTCCCTTATATCGGTGAATACCCCCGTATAGGTCGCCGGATTAGAGCGCGGTGTACGTCCAATCGGAGCCTGATTGATCTCTATAACCTTGTCCAGCGCCTCTATCCCCTTAATCTGCTTAAAGACACCCGGACGGCACTTCGCGCCGTTCAAATTAGAAGCCAAATACTTATATAAAATCTCATTGATTAAAGAGGACTTGCCGGACCCGGATACCCCTGTCACACAAACAAATTTTCCCAAGGGAATATCTACGGTTACATTCTTTAGGTTATTTTGAGCCGCCCCTACAATTCGCAGTTTTTTTCCATTTCCTTTCCGGCGAACCTCTGGGACCTCCACCCGTTTCTGACCGCTGAGGTATTGCCCTGTTATGGATTGAGAGCAATGTACGATTTCGGAAGGCTTTCCGCTAAAAATCACTTGGCCTCCATGAATGCCCGCGCCCGGCCCAATATCCACAATGTGGTCCGCAGCACGCATGGTATCCTCGTCATGCTCTACGACAATGACGGTGTTGCCAAGGTCGCGCAGATGTTTCAATGTTCCCAAAAGCTTATCGTTATCGCGCTGATGCAAGCCGATGCTCGGCTCGTCCAGGATATATAGAACCCCTGTCAGTGAAGACCCAATCTGTGTTGCCAGACGGATACGCTGGCTTTCACCGCCTGAAAGTGTCCCCGAAGAGCGGGACAACGTTAAATACTCCAATCCGACACTCTGTAAGAAACCAAGCCGGCTTTTGATTTCCTTGAGAATCGCAGCAGCAATCATACTGTCGCGCGGACTGAGCTCCAAATGATTGATGAAATCCAATGCCTGTGAAACCGACTTCTCGCAAAAATCTGCGATATTTACGCCGCCCACTGTGACCGCCAGGCTCATGGGTGAAAGCCTTTTTCCATTACATGCGTCACAGGGAATCGCGCTCATATACGCCTCTATTTCTTCTTTGATCCAGCTGCTCTGCGTCTCACGAAAACGGCGCTCCAAATTGTTGATAATCCCTTCAAACTCAGTCATGTAACTGCCGCTTCCATATTCGTTCTTCCGCTCTACTTTAATTTTTTCACCTTTTGTACCATAGAGTAAAAGATCCACGATCTCTGGCGAGAGTTCCCGGATCGGGGTATCCAAGGAAAAATGGTAGTGTTTTGCCAATGCGTGCATGTACATGGCGGCAATGGTGCTGCCTTCCATTGCCCATCCACTGCCCTTGAGCCCGCCTTGGTTGATGGACAAGTCTTTATTCGGCAAGATCAGATCCGGGTCAATCTTCATAAAGACACCCAAGCCGGTACACTTCGGACATGCGCCGTAGGGATTATTAAACGAGAACATCCGCGGCGTCAGTTCTTCAATACTGGCGCCATGTTCCGGACAAGCATAGTTTTGGCTGAAGGTATAATCTTTTTCCGGCGTACTAATTACGACAATTCCACCAGCTAAAGAGGCCGCTGTTTCAATTGAATCCGCCAAACGAGAATGGATGTCCGGTTTGATGACCAAACGGTCAACGACAATTTCAATGGTATGCTTATTGTTTTTTTTCAGCTTGATGGTTTCAGAAAGGTCATAGATCATTCCATCCACGCGCACCCGAACAAAGCCGCCTCTGCGCGCGGCTTCGAATTCCTTGACATGTTCCCCTTTACGGGCACGCACCACCGGAGCAAGCACTTGAATTTTTGTACCTTCATCCATCCGGAGAACCTGATCGACAATCTGATCGACGGTCTGTTGTTGGATCTCCCTGCCACAGATCGGGCAATGAGGCACGCCAATCCGCGCATAGAGCAACCGCAAATAATCATAGATTTCGGTGACAGTGCCCACTGTTGAACGTGGGTTCTTTGAGGTAGTCTTCTGATCGATCGAAATCGCAGGAGAAAGCCCCTCAATGTAGTCCACATCTGGTTTTTCCATCTGGCCCAAAAACTGTCTTGCATAAGAGGATAACGACTCCACATACCGCCGCTGTCCTTCTGCATAGATGGTGTCAAACGCAAGGGAGGACTTTCCGGAACCGGAAAGTCCTGTAAATACGATCAGTTCATCGCGCGGAATTGCAATATCGATGTTCTTGAGATTATGCTCCCGAGCGCCTTTGATAAAGATATTCTTTGCTATCATAGCGGTTCCTTTCCAATTGCACTATTTTCCGGACTGCAGTGCTTTGATCTTATCACGCAAATAGGCAGCATGTTCGAATTCTAATAATTTTGCTGCCGCTTTCATTTCACGGGTCAACTGCTCAATTTGCTGTTTGCGCTCCTGTGCAGACAGATGTCTACCCTTTTTAGGCTTCGGATCATCCTTATGTGTGGAAATCTCCAACACCTCGCTGACCTTCTTAACAATCGTCTTCGGCACAATTCCATGTTCTTTATTGTACTCCATCTGAATGGTTCGGCGGCGCTCTGTCTCGCGAATCGCCATTTCCATGGAGGGGGTCACGGAATCTGCATACATGATTACCTGGCCTTTCGCATTTCGTGCCGCACGGCCAATGGTCTGAATGAGAGAACGCTCGGAACGCAAAAAGCCTTCTTTGTCTGCATCCAAAATCGCTACAAGCGACACCTCCGGAATGTCAAGCCCTTCGCGCAACAGGTTGATGCCAACCAAAACATCGTATTCTCCCAGACGCAAATCTCGGATGATCTCCATTCGCTCTACTGTATCGATGTCGTGATGCATATAGCGAACACGAACCCCCGCATTTTCCAAATAAGCAGATAAGTCCTCCGCCATCTTTTTTGTCAGAGTTGTAATCAGCACACGCTCTTTGTTGGCTGTACGCAGATTGATCTCTGAAATCAGATCATCAATTTGTCCATCCGTCGGTTTCACGATGATCTCCGGGTCGACAAGGCCCGTCGGACGAATCACCTGCTCGACAATCTGTGCGGACTTTTCCTTTTCAAAATCGCCCGGTGTAGCACTAACAAAAATTGCTTGGTTCACATGGGCGTAAAACTCGTCAAAATTCAGGGGACGGTTGTCATAGGCAGAAGGTAAACGGAATCCAAAATCGATCAAGGATTGCTTCCTTGCCCGGTCTCCAGCGTACATAGAGCGCACCTGCGGCAATGTGACATGGGATTCATCCACAAAAAGAAGAAAATCTTCGGGGAAGTAATCCAACAGAGTACACGGCTGGCTTCCTGGCGCACGCCCGGACAACACACGGGAATAGTTCTCAATCCCTTTACAGAAGCCGATCTCGGAAAGCATTTCCATATCATACTGGGTACGCTCTCGGATACGCTGGGCTTCAATCAGTTTTCCATCCGCTTCAAAAAGCTTTACCCGCTGCTCCATCTCCGCTTCAATTTCTTTGATCGCGCGCTGCATTTTTTCCCGCGGCACAATGTAGTGCGACGCAGGATAGATTGCGACATGCTTAAGTTCCGCTTTAAATTCCCCCGTTAACGCGTTGATCTCACTAATCCGGTCGATTTCATCCCCAAAAAATTCCACACGAATGACCGTATCGTTCGATTGTGCTGGGAAAATCTCCACGACATCCCCCCGCACACGAAACTTGTTGCGAATGAAATTGATGTCGTTGCGCTCATATTGGATCTCCACCAACTTGCGAAGAAGGTCATCCCGGCTCTTTTGCATTCCCGGCCGAAGAGAAATCACCATTGTACGGTAATCGATTGGGTCGCCTAAGCTATAAATGCAGGATACACTGGCCACAATGATGACATCTCTGCGCTCTGAAAGAGCGGATGTTGCAGAATGACGCAACTTGTCAATCTCATCATTGATCGCCGAATCCTTTTCAATATAAGTATCCGTTGTTGCGATATACGCTTCCGGTTGATAATAGTCGTAATAGGAGACAAAATATTCAACCGCATTCTCCGGAAAAAACTCTCGGAACTCCGAACATAGCTGCGCGGCAAGCGTCTTGTTATGTGCCAGCACTAGCGTAGGCCGATTGACCCGTTCAATTACATTGGCCATTGTAAAGGTCTTCCCGGAACCGGTTACACCCAGCAGAGTCTGTTCCTTGTCCCCTTGCAGAAGTCCCTCCACCAATTGGTCAATCGCCTTCGGCTGATCGCCCGTCGGCTGATATTTCGAAACCAATTTAAAATCCATATTTCAGCTCCTATTTGGTATTGGCGCTGTGTTCTTCCGGTCCCGCGCTATCCGCAGCCCGAAGCGAAACACGCGGCTGTCTTTCGTCTGTGAAAATATGGGGCATAAGTCCGCTTTCTTTTAGGGAAGTGAAATTTCTTCCCGCCACAATAATATGGTCGATCAATAGAACATCGATATCCCGCAACGCATCAAAAATGCGCGAAGTAATACTGAGATCCTGGGGACTCGGCAGAGCGCTCCCACTCGGATGATTATGTGACAACACAGCATAGACAGCCTGATACCGTGCCGCCAGTCCAACGATCTTTTGCACATAAATGTTCGCGGTCACTGCAGTTCCTTCACTGACAATATCACAGTACAAGATTCGGTTTGAGCTGTCCAACAGCATCAAAACGACTACTTCACGGGACAAGCCTACATACTGCTTCATCAGATAACGCGCCATCTCCCGATAATCGTACATACGGGCACGGTTGGACTCCCGATCCATCTCATAACAGCGGAATGCCTGTGGCAACATCTTGAAAAATGCTGCGGCAACCGGTCCCATTCCCGGGACGTCGAGCAGTTCTTCATAAGGCGCATCCAGCACACCCGAAAAAGAGCCGAATCGCCGGATTAATTCGTGGGCTAAGGGATTGGTATCTCCCCGCGTTTTACAAGCAAAGAGCAAAAATTCAACCTTTTCATGAGGGGCAAAAGCGTCAAAGCCCGACTTGAGAAACCGTTTCCGCATCCGGTCTCGATGCCCGTCGTGGATATTCCCGGCACCTTTCTGAGATCCTCTTTTCCGCTGCTTCTCTGCTTCCATATATTGCCCTCTTTTCTGCCTCTCATTCGAACGTTCCTAGGTACTGCCCCATAAAAGCCCGTGGCTATCCATTGTAAACAGGCGCGGACCGCCGATGCAAAAAGTGCCTTTCGGATTCCTTATCGGTTATAAGCCAGTTCGTTCATCCCGCCGGCTGTGTAAGCCATTAAACTTTCCGGCTACCAGGCTTGACCGGCTCTCCGGCTCCTGCCTTACACAAGGGGCAGTCCTGCGGCTCCCAAGATTCCACTTCCATAGAAATCACCGACTTAAACGGCACTCCAAAGTCGATCTTTCCGCCGGTGCGGTCCACAATCGATCCCACACCAACGACGACACCGCCAGCCTCTTTCACCAGGTCGATCACTTCGCGCACAGAACCGCCAGTGGTCACAACGTCTTCTACAATCAGCACCTTCATCCCCGGGGTTACGACAAAACCGCGGCGCAATGTCATTTTGCCCTCTTCGTCGCGCTCCGTAAAGAAATTTTCACACTTCAGGGGACGGCTCACTTCATAAGCCATTTGGACCGCTCCCATGGCCGGACCGATCACGACCTCAACCCCATCGTTCTGATACTGCTCGGCCAATGCACCACAGAGCTCTTCACTGTATTTTGTATTACGAAAAATTTTTGCACACTGCAAATACTTATTGCTGTGGCGACCAGAAGTCAGGCGGAAATGGCCCTCCAGCAAAACACCGGCTTCTTTCAAAATCTCCAAAACTCTTTCCTGTGTAAGCATAGCAACTTCTCCTTTTCCTGATGAATAGAAATTATGTTCTTATTATATACCAAAAAACCGATTTTGGGAAGTATTTTATCCATTCCTGTTGGAAAAAAGAGAAATCACACAAATCTATTGACAAAGCTGGTTCCGTGTTATATTGTATATATAGTACATATACAATATAACATGGAAGAAGGGATTGGGTGGACATCCATATCAGCAATTCCAGCGGCATTCCCATCTACGAACAACTGGTCACACAGATCAAAAATTTAATTTTGAACGGCGTATTGCAGGATGGAGAAGCTCTTCCCTCCATGCGCCTGCTTGCAAAGGAGCTGCGTATCAGTGTAATTACAACCAAGCGTGCTTACGAAGAGCTGGAACGTGAGGGATTTCTGTACACGGTGGTAGGGAAAGGAAGTTTTGTCGCTGTTAAAAATGCGGAACTCTTCCGAGAGCAGCAGCGCCGTATTGTGGAGGATTCCCTCGGGAAAGCTGTCGAATCCGCCAAAACATATGGTATTACCTTGGAAGAGCTACAAGAATCGCTTTCGATCTTATATGGAGAGGACTGAACCGGATCTATGGAAAAAGTATGTTTAGAGATTCAAAATCTGACAAAGCGTTACGACAACAGCTCGTTTTGTCTGGACCATTTAAATCTTCAACTTCCATATGGAAGTGTCATGGGGTTAATCGGAGAAAATGGAGCTGGAAAAACAACAGCAATCAAGTTAATTCTCAATTTGATCCGCCGGGATGAGGGAAGTGTAAAGCTTTTTGGCCTGGATAACATTCGTGATGAGGAAGCCATAAAGCAACAAATTGGCGTGGTCTTTGATGAAAATCATTTTCATGAGATTTTTACTCCAACGGATATTGCAAAAATCATGCGAAATCTCTATCAGAAATGGGACGACAATCTGTTTCAGCAGTATCTCAGACAGTTCCAGCTGCCTGTAAACAAACCGGTCAAAACCTATTCCCGTGGAATGAAAGTCAAGCTGTCGATCGCTGCGGCACTGGCCCACCATCCCAAACTGCTCCTATTAGATGAGCCGACCAGCGGTCTTGACCCCATTGTGCGCGACGAAATTCTATCCATTTTTTTCGATTTCATCCAAGATGAAGAACACACCATTCTCATGTCTTCCCACATAACAGGCGATTTGGAAAAAATCGCGGACTATATCACCTTTTTACACAGGGGAACCCTGATATTTAGCGGAATTAAGGACGATCTTTTGGACCGCCATGGAATCGTAAAATGTACTTCTAAGGATCTTCAACATATTGATCCCAAGTGGATCGTCAAGCGGCGTGTAGGGCCCTTTGGTTGTGAAGCATTGGTCAACAACAAAGCAATGATTCACCGGTTATATCCGGAACTCTTGATCGACAACGCCACCCTGGAAGAAATCATGTTATTCTATGTGAAGGGAGAAGAAAAATGACTGGGTTGATCTGCAAGGACTTGGTCCTTATTAAAAGAAGTATGGGTTCAACCATTTTAATCTTAGCCTTTCTTGTGGTTCTCTTCAGCACCATGATGGGGATTGCCGCCGGCATGGCAATGATTCCCATCGTATTTGCGATGATGATCCTCAGCACCTTTATCCTAGATGACTCTGCAAAATGGGACGCCTTCGCTTTGAGCACTCCCATGGCCAAGCGGCGAATGGTGCTATCAAAGTATTGCACCTCTATGGTTTTAATCCTGATGGGGGCCACCTTCTCAGTCATTGTCGCTGGAATTGCGCTGATGTTACGGGGGAACGTTTGGTCCCTGGAGGTTACCTTTACCTTGTTGGCCTCGGTTGGAGCTGCTTGTTGTATGAATGCCTTCCTATTGCCTTTGGCATATCGATTCGGCGCGGAACGGGCCCGTGTCGTTTTAATGATTTTAATTTTTGTACCAATCTGCTTTGCAGCTCTCATGAAAGAACAATTCCCTACTGTTTCGATGAGCGACACAGAGGTCGGCCTTATCTTTGTAAATCTCTCCATCCTGGGAATCCTACTTTTCTTTCCATCCTATTTTATTTCCAAGGCAATCTACATGCGTAAAGAATTCTAAAATTATGGACTCTATTCCAGCATAAATGGTTTTAAATCGGAACAACCGGTAAGGTTACTCGTGTCAATCGTAACCTTACCGGTTGTTCGCTTTGTACCTATTTTTCCTAGCCTGTTTCTATTCAAAATTTCCCATAAGCCCTTGCTTTTTTAAAGGCCCCAAGCATACTGTCACAGAATCAATCGTCCTCAATCCCACCAAAAGTACCAAGCGCGGGACTGACGCAAGCTGTCCGCCAACATTCCGACGGTTGCATCCGGCGGTCCTTGATCTACCACATCTGGACAAAAGGCATACTGTTCTTGCGCCAACTCCATGGCCCGTTCTTTCGGAACCGGAGCTGGAACGGTAAGTTCCAAGGCATCGTGTGTAATCACTGCTGGTCTTGCTCCATACTGTTCAAACCAATATTTTGTAACTGCCATCAATTCCGGCGTATCTGGACACTCATTCCATCCACCAAAGGGAAGGTAAGCAAATACTTCCCACGGATTCTTTACCGGGATTTCAGCCAAAAGCAGCGGCAATGTCTGTTCCGCAGGATAGTCCCAATAGCCTAAAAATTCATCATTTCCCTCTCCGTTCGCCATTTCCCCGAGAATCTCTCCGCTCCAGTCCAAGTCATCGTCCTGCGCCTCTTCTTTGCGCTCCTGCAGCATGCGCTCCAGTACGGCCTTTCCATCCAACATCGAGTCTGTAAGTGCGGTCTGTCGGTACTTTGCCACCTCTTCCTTATCAAAAACATCGTCTGCTCCATCACAATCCCCCTCAGAATTTAGGAGCAAACACTCCCACAGGGTGTCATCTACGGCCACCAACATGGGCACAAAACCTTCTTGCTGGCCACGCTTACAAGCATCCTGATATGCAAGTTCGATGGGGGTGTCACTCTTCATGGGCGGTAAATACAAACAAGGACAATGCAAATAATCCATCATCTCTTCCGCAAGAGACGGAAGGGTCGATTCCCTTTTCCTTGTTTTAGCGGATTCCAACTGCCATTCTTCCCAGCGATGCTCGATGACTTTGGAAATTGCCTGGTAATAGTCCTCGTTAAAAGGGACAAACAGATAAGCCTCATCCTGAAATCCGTTCGAATGATAACGCTTCTCTCCAAAATATTCCATCGCATAAGAATCAATATCCGATGGGAAATACGGTTTACTGCCATCGCCATAATAATGCCGTGCAAACGCACAGCCTATCTCATCAAAGTAGGGGTACAGCAACCGGCCGTGGAGCTCATCACGCACAAATTCTCGCAAATCTATGTCCCAGGGACTCTTTTGGATTTTCTCCACTACAGCAGAATACCGGTGCAAAAATTCCTTGCTCATTCGGCTGTGTTCGATACACCAACGCAGATAAATTGCCAAATGGTTATAGGCTGTTCGTTCATCCACCTGTAATTGCTTCTCCCGAATACTTTCCAAGTGCCAAGCTGCATCATCCATCATTTGTTCCAGAATCTCCTCATCGGGATTTACAAACATTCGGGCGTTCAGTATCTACCAAAAAGCTGATTCCCTCCATCTTGTCAAGCAGTGCGTCTGCATCGTGCGATGTTTTATATTCCATCTCTTCTGCATAAAGTGGAATCACTTGATAAAAATGGACAGCATCCCCATTGGGAAGTACCGCTTTCTCCGCTCCATCCTCCACATTTTGAGGATCAATCAGTATAACGCCTTGTAATTCCGTATTCGCCGCATATGGTTCTTGATTATCCACAGTATGTCCCCAGCCTAACCACGTATCATAGGTCATCGGTAAACGAGCCAATTGCTTTAACAGCCGGATCGGCCAATACCAGCATTCATCCTCTTCCCCCAGCCTCCAATCTTTTGGCAAACAAATCGCCAATTCCGCACGCTCTAGATGGCTGGCGGAGAGCTCTTCTGGTATCTTCATCCGGTGAGCGCCCATTCCCATGGTTACCAAGGTGTAATAGTCCCGCGTATCTTTGGGAGGCACAATACAGATGTCCACATGGATGTCCGGTGAAACCAGCTCATGGAACACATTGTCGAACTCTCCAAAGTATCTTTCGATATGCTGTTCCACCGCAGACATCTCATCTCCGGTATAAAGCTCCGGTTCTCCACCCTCCTCCGAGGACCAGAAAGCCCCCTCCTTTTCCGTTCCGTCCGGGTTCAGGAAGATCTGGAAGTACTGTCCATTATCGGTTATTTGATAGAGCAGGCCGATGTGGTAGTCCAACCCCACCAGCACGGTGTCTAACTTTGCTGCTCTGCCGTCCGGGTGGTTCCGTTCCAGCCACCGACCATCCTGAAGCCAGCCCTTCAGCTGTTCCAGCCAATCCGTATACAGCTTGGACATCCCGGCCTCGTTCATCTGGAACATGAGGTCAAAGGTATGACCACTCACCGCATAGGGAAACTGGGTGAAAGGTGCATTAGGAGTGTACTGTTCCGGTTTCGGGCCAAAGATATTCCAAAAACGCTCCAGCCCTTCTTCATTCACTGTAATACAGGAGATGGAGCGCTGTTTATCATCGGCGTCCTCGTCCAATCCCTGTTGGAGGATTTGGTCCGCATCGGGATTGATCCAGTGGTACTCCATCTGTTCCAGTGGTGCTCCGTCCTCGATCTCTTTTTTCAAGGTCAGGAACTCATAATCACCGGGTTCCAGTGCAAGGCCGTGGGCCACTGCCTCTAAAGCACCTGCTTTATCACCAAAATGCGCCCGCAACTTTCCCACTTGCAGCCAGATCCATGGGTAGTCCGGCTCTTCCCGGATACCCCGCTCCGCGTAGTCCAACGCTTCTTCCAACTGACTGCAGTACATCAGGGCTACCGAGTAGCGGTAGTACCACATGGCACAGCCCTTTGCGTTTTTCTCCGAATCCTTCATCCATTGGGCTGCCTTGTAGTAGTACCGGTACACATCCAGATTATTGCAGGCGAAGGAGTACCATAGGGCGATTTGGAGATCCTGCTGGGCCTGCCTTTGGGTAAATTTCTTCTCCTGCACGCCCTGCTCGATAAAGTTGTCCAGCCATTGGAGCATTTTCCCAAAATAGCCCGATATACCTTCGTCAAAGGACCTCAGCGTTTCAATATCCTCCGCCGACAGCAGGGAACCGGTCTCCGGGTCTACTTCCGGTTCTCCCTCCTGTTCCCACAGGCGGACCGCCCCCACATCCCGGCGGAACACATGGAAGCCGCCCCAGGTCAGTTCGGTGCCGGCAAAAAATTCCTTGGCCGCGTCCAGCACAGCAGGCAGATCCCAGGCGATGAAGTCCAGATACCCGTAATACAGACCAGTGGCCCCGCCCAGAAAGGTGACCGCATCATCTCCGGCATGTTCCTGAATGGCTTCTTGTAGGGTATCCCGGAACTGCAAGATCTGCTCTGCCCGCTTTTCTCCTTTAAAACCAGCCAGGGGGTAACACAAGAAGCCTGCTACGATGCCGTCCCTTTGGTAGTCATCCATGGTGCTGCTCTCGGCGCTCATGTACTCGTTAATGAGAACCGGTAACCGAGCGGAACCAGTGTAGATGTCCAGCCGCCAGTCGGCATCCGGGTCCTCTACCGGCTTCAGCTCATAGCCAATATAGCTATTGTCCAGGTATTCCTGGGCATCGTCCCAAAGGGTGTATTCCATATCCCGGAGGGTTTTAGGTAGAGAGGACAGCAGGACGGACGCCCCCTCTTGGGGCTGCTCCACAACCTCTAAGTCGTTGATGAGCGCAATGGAGGACACCTCTCCCAAAACCTGATCGGTGAGCGTGTAGACCAGCCACCATGCTTTTTCTGCATCATCCTTCATAAGAGGCTGCAGCTTTTCGCAGTACAGGGTCAGGGAGATCCGGTCCTCCTTCTTCTCTATCCAGACCTGCACATCCTCCGGCCGTATCTCTGTTTCTCCCGCCCGGAGATAGAATCCCTCAGACGTTTGGCGCCCCACTAGGATGTTCCAGTGCTCCAGCACAGATGCCGGTGCATGACGCTGGAAGTAAGTGAGGGGGAACAGTCCAGCCCTGTGTCCCTCGGCAGTGAGGATCAGTTCATACTTTTCCCCGTTGAAACCCAACTCAAAGGCAGGGGAAGAGAAAGCCATCTCCAGCGCATCGCTGCACTTTGCCATCAGCTCCTCGCCCCGCTCCCGCATTTCGTCGGTGTCCATTATATGGCGCAGCTCTGCTTCAATCCCAGCAAAAGCAGCCCAAGCTTCCTCCGTCCTCTGCCGGAAGTCCTTCTCAAACTGGGGCAGGGCCAGCCGGCGGCGGCAATCGTCGATGAATGTCTGGGTGTCCTCGTCGCCGGGACGAGCCGCCAGCGCCTGTTCAAAATACCGCAGCGCAGGACCCTCCTGGTCTAAATAGTAATAGGCATAGCCCATGCGGAAATTCCAGCAGTGGTCGCCCTCGAAATATTCTTCGTGGCGTTCCAGCAGATCAATAGACTTCTGGAACAGCTCCCGATCCCCCGGTTCTGCCAAATTGCTATATGCCCTGGCCAGCTCACTGTCCATTTCGGGCGTACGCTCCCCGGCAGGGATGTCCTCCAACGCGTCGATGATTTTCTGAAATTCATCGTTTTCATTCCACCTCTGGCATTGTTCCAGCAAACTCATAGATGATACCTCCTTTATCTATTGTGGTTGTTCTATCATATCGTTTTTCACGGAGTGTTTCCGCACTCCTTTGTTATCGTCAATGTTGTTTATTCATAAGGTTCACACCTCTGTATTCCAGTCGCACAGCATTTGATTTTGTGCCACCCGGAGCAGCTCATCCCGCACCTCCATCAGCACAAAGTTCAGAAGGTTTTGTCTCCGACACTTCTGCGGGCCCCGGGCCTCCGGTGAACTGGCCGATAGTCGAATGCCTCAGATTTATTGTAAGGGTTGGCCTCTACCAGCACACTGTGCCCGATTGAGGGCAGGAACTCCCGAGGCGAACGTTTCTGGCTGAATTCACACCAGTTTCCGTTGAGTACGACGGAGTATTTGAACCTTATATCACACCGCCTGGTCAAAGCCCCCATTTTGCAGCTCAGGGTTTTGATCTACTTGGGGGCGCTACATTTGAGGCTTTGCCCCCGGATTCCCTGATCGCCAAACAATTCCGCTTTGTCGGCCATCATGTACTGCTCCATGCAGAGATAGGCGTCAACTTCGACATAGAAGTCCACCATTCACCACTTGCTGAGGGAACTCTTTATCATGCTGCCGTCCTGAGAGAACTGATGGCCCCAGAACAGGCACTGCTCCTACTTTCGCTCGGCGGCAAACTTCTGTTGAAAGCACTGTCTGGTGTACTCAGGTTAGCCCTACAGTTGCCCAACATCCACACAGAACTCTCCATATCCAGTGCCTTGTCGGTGTCCTCATTGTCCCACCATCCCTTCCAGGGTCCCGGCTCTGGGAACAGTATGCGGTATTCCGCCCGTTCTTCCTGCATGAGAGGGTATCCAGACAATCGCTGAGCCGAACTACGGAATCCTCCCCATAGCCCATGCGCCAGCCGATGGAGCATCGCTCGATCTACCGGTGCGCCAGCCAGGGGAAGGCATGGCGTCCTTATTTTGTAATGCTATGGTACTTTGTCCTTGCTTGTCAGATTTGGCGCAGTTCTTTCTTAATATCCAGCAGCGCGCCTTTCAGGGAAATGATCTGCGCCAGTTCTGTTTCGGTCAGGTTTTTCAGAAAGATGCCGTATTCGTCCGAATGTCCGCCCACAAACTCCATTTTAGGTCTTCCGATTTGCTGGGGTCCGTGATCCACAGCCAGGGCTCTCCCATCGCCCAAAACCGTGTAAGGGTAAGAACTTGGCCGTTGTAAATTACTTTCTATTCCATCCTCATCTCTCCTGCATTTTCTTCAGCAACTTCACAATCCGCTTTCGGTTCTTTGAGGTTTTCATGAAGGTCGGGAGGTGATCAGCCTGAGTTTTCCTTGGGATGCTGAACGGTTTTTCTCTCAAATCGGCGCTGAGATAGCCGATCAGATAGGCAAGATGTTCTCGGTTGAGTGCCCAGACCGGTTTCCCCTGAAAGGAGGTCAGGAACCACAGCTCCAGACCGAAATAGGGTTCCTTCCCGTCCTTGATCTCAGCGATATAGGCGTATGCTTCCGCTGTTTTATGTACTTTGCCCGGCATCATGGTCCCACAGTGGGGGCAGGCCACATGGAGCACCGGAAAGTGCTGCTTTGCCTCATCTTTTATATCCATCCGGTAATACCGGCCGCAGTTCCTGCATTGGTTATGGACATCATAGCGGTAAATCGTCCGCTCGCGGGTTTCCTGATGGCCGCAGTTGTAGCAGCGGAAATAGGCATAGTCCTTATCCGCAGTTACAATCCCAGGACCGTGACATTTGGAGCATTTCACCTGAATGCCGGTGGTGAGGGCGCTGTAGGCACTATGAGTAAAATAAGGCTCATCGACCATTCGGCGCATACACCCATACACTCCCTTTCATCAATCCTGCTATTTTATAATCCTACCCGCTGCCAGCCGTCCAGACGCATCTGCACTGTATCGATCTTCCAGTCGTTGTCCGTCCGCTTCATCAAAAAGCGGCGCTCAAAGCCTGTATCTTCCTCTCTGGTGTAGATGTAAAGTTTATTCCGGGTGATCTGTTCTGCATCAACAAATTTCTCTCTGCTGTAAGTCCCATGTAGGCTATATGAGAGGCTTAGAGGACGGTAACCCGGACGGGGCTTTTCACTCACATAGGTTTTCCAGATCACCAGTAAGTGGGGCATGACCTGGTCATCCTCAAACTCGGCTTGCTCTGCATATTGTTCCCATACAGTCATTTTCTCAAAGAAAGCAGACAGGACTCTGCGGCATTCCTTCGCCGCCTGCTCGTCTAGAACGGTGGGCCTTTTGGCCTTCTCCCGCTGTATCTGGGAGAAATATTCCATCTGTTCCCTGGTAAATTGCTCATGGACGATGGGTTCGATCCGGCTGTTGCTGGCAATAGCCAGCAGACCTTCATAGGTAATTGCAGTGTAGTCGATCTGGATGTGGGTGAGCTTGGGGATGGAGGCCGCCTGGAGAAGGCCGTCATCATCCAGCCCGGTGTGGTTCAGGGCCAGGAGGTCGATCTTGCAATCCCGCAGGGCGGACAGGCCGCTGCCATTGATGGCGGTATTGCCGTCCAGCAGCAGGTAACGCAACTTGGGCATGGTGGCAAAGATGGGAAAACAAGCATCGGTGAGCGCCCCATTCTCCACGCTGAAGTTAACTATATTCTTGAGCCCCACAAGTGGGGCAAGCAACTCATCCGTCACCGGGTATCCCTTCACATGAAAGCCCACCAGGGTATATCTGGCCAAGCGCTCCATGATCTCCATGGTCAGTTCCGGGATCTCAAATTGTTTCTCCCCGTTCAGGATCAGGATACCCTTTTCCCAGTCCGCTGTCCGCGCCCGTTTCGGCCATTCTGTCATTGCTGTACCTCCTTTACCAATCCCTCTCCCGGATAGCCTCCTCTATATCGATCGGGATGCCGAACCGCTCCAGAATATAAGCCACTGTTTCCCCGATGCAGTCCCGGGCCACGGTCTCGATTTCGCTGTCGTTCTCGTCGAACTCATCCTGCAAGTCGTTGATGGCGCAGACCACTTCGTCCAACTTTTCCTGCACGGCCTCGGTATCCGTCTCGCCATTCTCCAATAGGTCGATGACCTTTTGAAGCTCGTTTTTTACCTTGTCCACCAAAAAATCGGGGAAATATTCGTCCTCGTACATCTCATCCAGAAGCTGGTAATTAGAATCAAATGCTTTCATTTTGTTTATTCCTCTCCATCACGCATCATAACTCTCTGCAATATCAATAAAATGGATATACACTCCGCAGACCTCGCCTTGGGCATCATAGCCGAAATATACCGGGTAGACTCCATCGCCCCAGCCGGAGGCAAAAATGGGGAGGCCGCAGTCTGTTTCCGGCACTGTCCAGTTGAGCCAGTCGCCGCCCGCGCTCTGGTACTTGGGATGTGTTTTAGCGTTCTCCTCCAGCAAGTCACAGAACAAATCATTGTAGGGGTCGATGTCCTCATCCTCATCTAGACGTTTGGCCCAGTAGGCTTTGAAGGCTTCCTGCGTCCGGATGTCCGCAATACAGCCCATACCGGCGTCCACACCGAAGCCGAAAAAATCACCGTCCTCCAGTTTCCCATCCAGATCTTCATTGCCCACCATGCCCAGCTCGTACTGGATCGGCTTTTGGCCGCTAACCACTACCTTGACGCAGGCATAACGGTCTCCGTACTTCTCGCTTGGGACCACGCAGATCTGTAACGGGTAGTTCCCGGCGGGAATGGTCTGGAGATAGGGCCTGGCGTCCTCCAGTTCCACCAGCGGGTCGCACGCAAAGACCATCCCCGTAGGGAAGCGGACTGTGCCCATTTCCAGCACATCCACCATCCTATTCCCAATGACCTTTTCTGTGAAATAGGCATCCAGGTCGATCTTGCAGGACAATCTGTCCTTGATTGCTTCATATTGTTTCAACCATTCTGTTGTTGGCATCTCGTTTTCTCCTTTCTGCTCCGAACCGTTTTCCAACGCCACCCGGATGATGGGCCGGAAGAAGTCATAGTCATTGTTAAGTTCCTCGTCCTCCCGCACCTCCGGCTTGGCGTGAGGGGAACAGGGCAGATATCCCAACAGTGGCCCCATGCCGCCACAGATATTACATCCGCCGTCCCCGCCACAGGTGGTTAAAGCGTCAGCCTCCACCACCTCCCTCATATAGGGGTCGTAACCGATGGACAGGCCAAAGAAGTTGGGTTCTTCCATGTCATAGGGGCCGTCACCGCCCTGTTCTTCAAAATGGTGGATGTGCATAGCGCCGTCCAACCCATCACCCCAAGGGAACAGGGTGCGGCATCCGCCGCCGCAGAGGTAAGCCCACTCATCCACTGTAGGCAGGGAGAAATCCTGCTGCCGAAGCCACTCCCGCAGGCGGGAATAGGTCACCGAATGGGAGAGCCATGCCTGCCACATATCCTCTTTCCGTTCAAAGCGGGCGTGACCCACCAGCGCAAGACTGTCCCGACCGGTGGCGGCAAATTCTCGAAAGGATTCCAGCCACTCCGGGCGAAGCCGTGGATCATCCAGATTCACCGGTTCCCAGCCGATCTCCTCCAATTCTCTGCCCACCAGCATGGGGCCGATGGCTGCCTGCCGCACCGGGGCCATTCCCTTTCGGAAAAAGTGCTCCGGGGAACCGTCATATTCGATCTCTTGGAAAATGTAGTTCAGTTCCTCCTGCCCCTCTCGATTTAGCCCCACAGCAAACTGTTCCCAGCCCAGGGTGACGGTATCGCCGGGGACGAAGATGAACTCCCGGCCATCCCGTTCAAAAACACCGGTAGTGCAACACTGACCCCAGCGGTCAAAGAGTTCCAGGCGTAAAAATTTTAAGTCATATCGCTCTGCCAGCCGTTCCATCAGCGTCCGTTTTTCCTCTTGAGAGAGCTGATCGAACTGGGGACGGAGTAGCGGGTGTCCTGCACCGGATCTGTCATCACATCTCTCCTGTGGCGATTCTGACTCCTCTCCCGGCAAAAAGAAGGGCAGATCTGGGTACACCTCCCGGTACTCCTGCCAGGGTTCCATCTTGTGGGGCTTATTCGCTGTCCGCAAAAACCCCCAGAAGTCGGTGGGGTAGTGGAACACTGGCCCTACTCGATCACGCCGGGTAACAATGACTACGGTACCGTCGGTGAGCATTCCGATGTGCTGCATTTTTTCGCCGCCGAACATTCCCGGACGAATGCGGAGTACCTCCCGCGTGGTCATGTTGATGAGCTGGGCAAAGTCATCGGATAGGATTTCCCCGTTCCCCTGTACCAATAGCCAGTCCTCGGTAAACCAGCGCAGCTTCAGATCCTCGCCCATTCCAGGCAAGGCGGCAATACGGCAGCGCCCGGTGTCCATATCCAGTTCCAGCAGACATTCCTCGATCCGCCCTTTGCCGCTGACCCCGTGGATCATATAGATACATCCCGTGCCGGGGACGGGGACTGCTTCTGAAAGATGGTCGTATCCGTCCAGACGGAAAGGATGCTCTGTCACCTGACCATTCTCCCAACGGTAAACGGTTCCTTTATACCACTGGTTGGAGAAGTACACCCGGCCCAGACCATCCGCTACAATACCACAGTGGTACTTGCCGCTCCAATCGTCCTTGGGCAGCCTCCAGTTCTGTACGTCCTTCCGGGTGCCCCGATCGGTCAGTTCGATCCGGGTGGCATTATGGGGGTCCCCCACCCAGAGGGAATTTCCGATCCACCGGAGAGACCTGGGCGGGCCGTCATAGGCAATGGGAGATGGTTCAAACCAGTTCAGGTTGGCCGGATTTTTCCCCACCAAAGCCCGTCCAATGTCACTGCCGCCGCTCCTGGCCGCGCCGTAGACGCCCAACTCCGGGGAATAGGAGAGACTGCACAGAGTTGGCAGGCTTCTGGCCCGGGTCACCTGGGGCGGGCGGCGGCGAAGGTCGGCTATGCAGCCGTTCAGCCAGTTCTCTCTATTTTGCGGTTTCCACACTCCAGCTGCAAAGTCCCCCGCCAGGGAGTTGAAGAAATAGTCATATTCGTCTTCCAGGATGTATTCCTCACAGGGCATGACCGCGCCGGGGTCCTGCTCCTTGGCATGGTCCCCCCACTTGCGCCGGGGCTGCTTCATCAGTCGGCAATACTGTCCCCTCTGTTTGCAAAACACCTCAAACTCCTCCCGCTCTGCTTCGGGGATCAAGACAAAGAGGTAAATGTCCTCCCCGTCCAGGTCATAGAGCGCCCAGCCGAAGGTGGAGAGCTCCTGCCCCAGAGCGGCTACGCCCTGTTCGTGGGAGAGCTTCATATATTGGACGCCAACCGTTTCAAACCGCTCATCCAGCAGCGCCGGGATTTTCACTCCCCATTTTTCACGAAGCTCCGCCAGGGTGTCCTGTACGGCTCCGTCATATTTCAGAATATCCAGCGCATCCGCTGTGATCTGCGCGAAGTCTGACATTGTTTGGCCTCCTTATACAAATTGTCCTTCTATTTCTTCCGCTTCTGACAAATAATCTACATGCACAGGGATATCTCCCAAAAAACGCAATAATATGCCCCAACGGTCCTCCTGCGGGAAAGAGACAAGCCTGAAAGTGCAGGCTCCATTCTATTCCATCATAAAATAGCTATTGAAAGTTCCTCCATTTAGGATGGAGCGTACTGCAATCCAAGTTCCTCAGAGTTCTTTACAACTGGTACTCGAATCTCATTTTCCGCTTTTGAAAGATATTCTCGTCAGTATCAAATGATAGAACGAATAAAACCCAAATTCACTGACGAAAGTTCTTATGTATTCAAAATAATTAAAATCCAATCTCTGTGTCTGCAATCATTTCAGACCAGCCGTGGATGGAATCCGGACCTTCCTGAGGGATCAGTGTCCCTCATTCCAAGTGTGAATTCACCAAAAGGTGTCCCATACCCCTTTACAGATTCACCGCAAGGCCCTGATGTTTACTACAATCAGCATTACACCCAGCAGGAAAGAATTCGCCCACCGTCCGCCTCTTACTTCCTCTCTCAAAGCATCGAACAAGGGTCAATAGGTTTCGCAGATGACTTCGGGGTTTGGCTTTCATTGCTCGTTAAGGGCCACCAGGCAGATAGATCTCCCCTACATCATTTCTTAGGGCCAATGCCCCGTACTTCCCGTCCTTGTCCAACATCACATCGGTGAAAAGGCAGATCGAGAAGCCTTCCGCGGGCAGTTCTTTCTGTAAGACCTCATCGGCCCCCGGTTTAACTTGTCCAGCTAGTCAACTAGCCTCTGCCAGAAGTCCAGAGACAGCACCTTGTCTTCTCTGCAGCCATGACAGTGGAAAATGGCCCTCCAGTTTCTGTGATGCGTCGTAAAATTGACGCCGTACTCTGTCCGCCTTCCACAATAGCAATAATTCTTCTCTTATCCCCTGTGATGTCCTTTCCCTGCACACTACTGCTATTTGCTTTCTTGGTCATTGATAGCCATTGCATCTTTGATCTGTTGTGCTACGGTGTCGATGTAGAGAAAAATGCCGTCTCGGTCGCAATGATACAGATTGGAATAACTCTCACTCTCATTGGGTTGGATGGGATTTGGCTCTACTACCTCGGTGGCCTCTAACAGACCGCATCCCAGCTTCCTCGCTACCGTCAGTGCCTTTTTCAAAACCGCAAGCTGTCCACAGCTCCACAGCGATTCCAAATCCGCGTGGACCTGCGGGTTTTCCTCCATGTTCCGGAGAAGTTGCGCCACCTGCTCTGAGGACAGGTATACCCCGGAGCAATAATTCTCCACAATCCGGTTTTCTGCCGGATTTGGGAAGGAGTAAGGAGTGAGTTGTTCCCAGGGAGTAAAGTACCGCCCATATTCCGGTTTCTGCTCTGCCAGGAAAGAAAAGGCACTCCCCCTGGTATAGTAGTAGGTGCGAAAAAAGCCCTGAATCACAGCAAGATAAAACCCATGGCTCTTGTCGAACAATTCATCCTCTCCGGTATCAGCGCCCACCCGCAGTGTATCGAAATACTTTTGGGCATAGAACGGCTCCATACCGTACCTATTGGCCAGTTTCAGAACCTTTTCTTCCTGACCCAACTTGACCCAATTCAGTGGCGTAAAGTACCACTCGTCCATTTCACTTTGAGAAATAGGATGAAAACTCACGTCATAACCCATAAAAATCCCCTTTCGCCTAAACACACATCATTTCTTATTTGCGATGGGTTGAAAAATCTCTGTATACCTCTCCTTCCATTTCTCCGGGGCCGTCTTAATGACCTTACTGCCGCCGTTCTCCGCAGCCTTCCCCCAGATGGCCCAAAGCACCCCTTGCCAGAGATAGTCCCATGCTTTTTTATCCCGTTTTTCTTTCGCTGGCAGATAATCCTCCAGATGAGCTTTGGCATCCAACAGGGCGTCCAGGCTCTCCTCATTGGCGATCAGGGCGCGAAACTCCTTAGCGGGTTTCAGCTCCTGCATGGATTGGACACCGTGGAACAGCACTGGCATTGACCGAGCGGTAAAGCAGTACTTTTTAAACAGCGCATGAAGAAATTTCTCCTGCAAAGAGGAGTGTTCATCATCACACAGGTCGAGATAGTCGCACACCAGCGGCCACCACGCAGGCCCCTCCAACCCCAAGGCGAACACGGCAAAGGTTCCCGGCATGGCGCATTGCTCATCGGACAGATTGTTATACCACTCAAATTCCCTCATGGCCAGCCGCGCATACCGCTCTATGCTTGTGTGCAATTCTGGGTACTGCACTGCTCGGGCAAATAGCTGGTTGATCCCCTTCTTGGGAAGCCCCTGAATGGGTAGGTAAATCTTCTCTGGTCCCCGGAATTCCACCGAATAACTGCGGGGGAACTCTGTCTGTTCCAGCACCTCACACAGATAGTCCAGCGCCTCCCCATAGCACTCCAGCGTGTTGTCCTTGGCGGTGATGCGGATGGTGGCGAAGGCGTCGTTGGCCGAAGCGGTGAGATGCTCCGTTTTGCGGCGCTGGATGTCTTTGGGCAGCTTGCCGGTCCCATTGTTTTTCAGTTTCTTCACCATATCAGGGCGGAGCTGTGACACAAGGCTAAAATAGTGTTCCGTTGTCACGCTTTCATAGCTGGCCCCATATACGGTGCAGCAAACCGCCACATAACAGGTGAAACGGAGCAAAGATTCATCCACCTCCTCTTGTCGCAACTCCGGGGAAACCACGCAGGACGGATAGGCCATAAAAAAATCCTCTTTTTCTCCAACTATAAAGTATCGCCCCTGCACCTGCGTTTCAATGTACTGTGTCAAGTGGTAGCAGATTTGCTGCCAGCCCACCAGCCGACGCAGAGCATCGCAGAAGGTGACGGCTTCCTTATAAGGAAATCCCTTCAGTGGCAACCGGAAAAGAAAGCGGTCCAGGATCTGGCTAGGGAGAAACGGGGTTCCGCCCTTGCTCCGCACTACCACCGGATAGTCGGAATGGTTTTCACGGGCAGTCCCATCCAGAATGTCCTGAATACACTGGTCCGCGTGCTCCAATACCTCGAGATCGGTGTCCGGCTTATGGATCAAATAATAACGGCCATTTACGCCATCACGCTTTGGCAAACTCATAACTCGATCACCTCTCAGGTCTGCTGGTGCTGCATAGATACGATGTGGCAGTCCGGACAGAATTCGATATAGAGTGTTCCCTCTGCACCGTCAAACACTGTATCCCACTGGATCTGAGCCAGATACTTCATGGGCTTTCTGCAGCGGGGGCAAGTAACATACTCCCAGTCCTGCACCCAGTTGGCGAAACCGCCCACTGTATTTACATCTTCACAGGCGGCGCCGTAGAACAAGGGAACGTCTGTCTTGCCCAACACGAACGGATTTCCAGTGAGTTTCTGATAGTCCTCAGGCTGGATATAGCATTTCATCTTATCCCCTCCGTCAAAGAGTTCTGAAGGGAAAACCTCCACGCCGCCGTCCGGGGTAAAGCGGTTGAACGCGGGTCCCTTCAGAAATCCCACGCAGTTGGGGCAACAGGTGGCAGTCATGATACCGTCCAGGCCCAGAAACTTTAGTCGCTCATCCTGGCCATCCAGCACCAGCATATCTACCATCCAACCGCCGCAGTGAGGGCAGGTATCCTCCCGCAACCGGCCGATGCGGACGGGAGACTCCTCACCAGGCGTTCCCTTGACCATGGGGTAACAGGTATCGAAGTTGAGCTGCGTCCGGCGGCCCTCCTTGTCAAAGGTCCAGCCGCCGCACTGGGCGTAGACAGACGGGCCCACATAGAGTTTTCTCTGCCACGGTCTTGGATTTTGCTCCAGTTCCAACAGGGTTTCCAGCGCTCTGTCATCCCCCTGTATGGCCAGACACATCATGAGATTGCCCGCCTCGCCGGGGTCCTTGGTTTCCCGTATTGTGGCGATCAACCCATCCCGCACATCCCCCGGAGCGTGGTAGTAGAGCTCACAGGGATAGAATACTTTTTCGGCCAAAGCTTCCCGCTGGATCTCCGGCGTGATGGCATCTCGATAACCGAGCAGATGCCAGAAGTCTGTGAACTCTGGGTCCTCCATATCCGCTAGCCGTTGGATATTCCGGATTAGACCGTCCTGCTTTTCTTTAATCTGTTCCGATGCCCAGGACAGTACCGCTTTCCGCTCCTGCTCAGACTTACATTTCCAGCACAACCCTTCATAGCCCAGGGGCGTCCCACAGATAGGGCAAGTGTATTTCAAACTCATGCACTTTGGCTCCTTTCAGAAAATAGAAAAACTCCCCGCGGCACACTGTCAATTAGACAGGCTGGCGCAGGGCGTGAAAAGGCCGCACAGAACCAGTGGCCGGTTATCGGGAACCGGCCTAGCTCAGCGGTTGCAAGTATCTGATTGTTTTGTGCCCTTCCAGGGAATCGCCGTTTATTTCTGTACATTTTCTTTCACTCTATCCATTGTTTCTTTCGTCCTCTGCATCTCATCCAGTAGAGCGTTGATCTGAAACTCCACCATATCCTCTGCTGCCTCTGGAAACAGAAAAGGGATCGTATTAGGAATCGCCTTGTAAATCATCATCATGGATAGGGCCAGATTGCCGAACAGCCGTGGATCAATGCTTCCCATGGGAAAGCCGAAAATCACCAGCAGACTGCAAAACAATTTGATCTGGTCCTCGCGGAAGGTTTGGAAATTTTCCTGGGAGAGACAGCGGTAAACCTCCTGTTCTTCCTCAATGGATAACACGGCGATGCCTCTTTTCTCACCGTAAACGCAAGTCTCCAAAAAGGTCCTGACGCCCTCCCGCCAACTGAGCGAGGAATCATCCATCAGCTGTTGGGCATATCGCAACAGCTTTGGCTGCTGATACCGAAGTGCCTGTAGTACCAGTTCTTCTTTGGAGGAAAAGAAGGTGTAGAAAAAGGTCTTGGATATACCCACTTTCCTACACAGGATATCAATACTGCTGTGAATCAGCCCCCGGTCCACAATGCACTGGATCACGGTGGTCAGCAGGGCTTCCCGTACCTGTTCTCGCTCCTGCTCAGAATAGGCTTTTCGTGCCATATTCTTATATCCCCCTAGTAAAATAAAGAATAAAATTATAAATTAGTATTTATATGATAACTGAGTGAAGAAAAATATACAACTACTTTCTTGAAAAATTTTTATAAATTTTTAAACACAATGTACGATACAGAGGAAGGATTGGTACTTGGATTTATGGGTTTAGAACACTTACCGCCTTATGAGGTAGTTTTTCAATATCTATGCATATTTAGAAATTACACCGTTCCAAGGGTTTGATACTTTATTAGATTTGCAGCATATTGTAGCAAGCAATGCGAGTTTCCATGGTTATTAGCTGAATTTGCCTATACAGGCAAGTAAGTCAGATTATTATCAAGACCATTATGACATGCATTTGCCTATACCTAATAGACAAATGCGGCTAACCAATATACACACTCGCATTGCCTGCCATCTGCTTGTTGAGGGCAGCGTTCCCCCTCTCCCTTTTGAACACAGAATTCCAATCGTATGGCTGCAAATTCTGCGAACGCTTTTGTTAGTCCGTACCCATGCCCCGTTTCAAGGCATAGAGTGTTGTGAATTGCGACACTCCTATGTTTATGTGGTATGCCCTAAAACAGGGCTCCCCTCGGAAGATGGGGGACAAAATACCACTCCAGTTTTTTCTTTCCACGACCGTTGCGAGCGTTGCGTTTTACTCGATTACTTCAAACGCGAGTGCTTCTACCGCCACGTAGGTCAATCGGATACGCCGTCCGGCGCGTTTGGTTTTGTTTTCGAACTTCACCGGATATTCTTCCAGCAGGTGGCTGGCATTCACATTCAGGTGTTTGGTGGGCCGGTTCATTGCCATGTACAGATGCAGGGTCTCGGATAGCTCGGTGGAACTTCCTTCCCATTCCCGGTTTTCAGCGGACACGATCTTCGACACAACTTCCAGGACCGGGGCCGGGGGCTGCTTCCAAAGCTCATTTTCTACATGATCAAAGCTCCAAAATAGGCTCTCTTGATCCTTACTCAAATACAACCATCGATTCGACTGGTCTCTACCTACCACCTCCAGTGTAGCCTTGCTATCTATCCGCTTCTCCTTCTACATGAGGAGTACACCATCCGCACATCCAAGCAGTCCTGTCGTGCCGGAAATCATCTCGAAGCTGTCTCCTGCATGCTGCTTTCTGGTGTGGCGGACGATCAGGACACAGACGCCATACCGCAAATTGTTTCAGCTTACTAATCACCTCATAGTCACTGGAATAGCTGTAACTGTCGCTCACCGTCTCTCGGACTTTTTGCAGAGTGTCCACGATAATGAGCTTGGTGTCACTATGTTCCCGGACAAACTTTTCCATCTGTTCATCCAGGCCGCTGCCGGCCATTCTGACGCTGGTGGCGAAAAGGAGGGAACGGGCCCCCTTCACCCCGAATATCCGAAACATCTGGCGCTACAAACGGCTCTCATCATCCTCCAACGCAAGGTAGAGCACCGTCCCCTGGTGGACCTTATAGCTCCACAGATTTTGTCCGGTACTGACATGGTGTGCCATCTGCGCTACCAGGAAGGACTTGCCAATTTTGAGCGTTCCAGCAAGGATGTATGCTCCCGTGTAGAGCAGGTTTTCAATCATTGTGGATGGCTTGGAACACATTACCTATCAACTCGTCCAGTGTCACAGTGTGGAGGTAGGCCGGGTCACTTATGCGGTGTATTTTGCAGTAAAGTTCCTCCAAATCATCTTCCAGAGAATTACTTTTTCCCTCTAGGCCTGGTATAGTAGTCTTGGAAATTTGAAAGATTGACTGTCCATCATCTGCGCCATGGGCGGCCATTTTTTCATCGGTCATAGGCAAAGTCCTCCTGCATTCCGTTTAGAATGGTTGCAATCATCTGTATGGTGTCCAGCAGCTCGTCATTCACACCCTGTCCGGCCTCAATCCGGCACAGCTCGTTCAGCACTACGGCCAGCTGATCCCGCAGCACCTTGTAAACCCTGGGATTGCCCTGCACCACCACATTCCGCCACAGCAGCCGATGGATGATGTAGTCCCGCTAGGTAAGCTGGTAAGTTTGACCGCCATTTCGATCTGTGCATCCTTCTCTAGGGAGACCCGGAAAGCCACGGTCTTGTTTCTCCAATGGTTGTGCTTGTCCAAATTCTTTGCTAAAATTTTACTTGCTCCATTCCACGTTCAATTTGTTTGCCATTTCTGCTACGCTTTTTATAACGACAAGCATAGATGGGAGCTGGATGTATGGCGATTGGCAAAGGAATCCTCTTTTTCCGTCTCCTGCGGGAAATGACACAGAAATATCTTGGTACGGCGCTGGGCTTCTCGGAGAAGTCCGCTGATGTGCGCCTAGCACAGCATGAAACAGGATCAAGAGTCCCTAAGGCGGATCTTACCGCAGCTATGGCTCAGGTACTGGACATGTCACCCCACATGCACTCTCTGTCCTGAACATAGACTCCTATGTGGGTCTCATGTACACCCCCACCCTGGAGAACAACTACGGTCTGAAGGTCACGGAGCAGGACGATGAGCTTTCCTTGCAGGCGGACTCCCGCAAAAACAAGGACGCTGCCCGGCCTCACGAAATGCTCTGGGCCTGGCGAGAACAGGCGGCCAAATTGGAAGCCGGGGATATCTCCCAGGAGAAGTACGACCGCTAGCGTTACCACTACCCGGAGTGCAATAGCCCCCAGATCCACGCCAAAGTGCCGCCGGAGGGACTTTTCTGACCTTCTCACTTGTAGGCCACGGGAGAGGCTGTTTGTTGCGCAAAATAAAAAATTCAGATAAACGAGAGTAAAATAAAAAAGGTCTAACTGATCAGCAAAAATCAGTTAGACTTTTTCTCTATGAGCAAAATACAAGGATTTTGAGGCTACTCGCAAACAACCCGATTTTTCTTTTCAAACTCAATAAATCGGGATTTGGCGAGTGCGATCAAATGGGGAATCTGTAAATCAGAAAGTCAGTGTTTTCAAGGGCTTGCGGGCTCTCATATCCACTTTTTCTTATTCCCACTCGGCAAATTCAAGTATAGGGGAGCGTATTTAGGATGATTTCATGGGCGAAACATTTACAAATATGTGAATGTTTCGATGACTTATTTGGGGCAACCTGCTTTCTTAGCATCAAAATAGTAAAGGAAAAACTGAGGAATTGTAAGGGTTTCAAGCCACAAACGGGCCATGATCAAAACTTTCTTCAAATTGATGTAAGTTTCCGTCGAAATCGATCTCGAATTGAGAGCAATTTCGACCACTGCCTGGGAGCGCTCACGCTCCCAAACGACATGAAGGGAGATTTCCGCTCCCGGCGAAAATCAATCGCACCGTGGGACGCAATTCAACAATAGCCCTCGCCCAAAATCCGAAGAGGCGGGCAAGCACCCTTGGGCTTGCCCGCCTTGATAACTGCAAAGCAAGGCCGGGCGGAATAGTCAATGGCGGCGCACGAAGTGCGCTGTTTAATCTCGATCATTGACGGCCCCGATAGGGTTTGCTATGTCCGTACATTTTAGCCGTCAATAATGGAGATTATTTTCTATGTATTTGCATTCTTCCCCTAATACGCTGCAAGCCGCAATCCCGCTCTAAACCTCTATCGTCGTTTGAAACACAATTTTATTGTGCACCTTTGATAGAGGGGAAGATTGTGTTTTTTCCGTCTGAGTTAATGTTTATCTGGTGAAAAAAATTGATTATATGTGTTCTTTGAAGTGATATTCCATGATATGTTCTCCTTTGGTATCGTACTTCCCGTTGAAGCGAAAGCCGATCTGCTGATAAAGCCGGATTGCATGGGGATTGTTTTCATACACACTAAGATATACAGTATCGCTTTGATACTCTGCGTGCAGTCTGTCCAGTAGGGAAAATACCGCCTGTTTTCCATATCCTTTTCCTTGATATTTTTTATCAATCAGAAGCCGATCCAGCCATAGTTGCCCCGGAGTTGGTTCTGGAAAATAGCCGTACATGGCGAAGCCAATCAGGGTGTCGCTATCGTAAATACCAACAGGCCGCCATAGTTCTAATTCGTCTGCTTCCTGCAAGCACTCGTTTACACTTTCAATAAAACCAGCCTGTTCAGAAAAGACAGTCAAGCCCTCCACTTCTTTACGGTTTTCGTCATTTACCAACTCAAAATGCAATCGTTTGTGAACACTTAAATCCATATTATTTCCTCTCTTATAAAAATTCAAAACTGTTACTGTATAAATTCAAATTTTGTTTTAAGGTTTTACGCATATTAATATTTTTCCTCTTTGTCACAGAGAAACTGATTGTCACAACCAAGGACAAGACTTCCACCAATACAACAGAGAGCCAAATTCCATCAATCTCCAACAAGGCGGGAAGTGTGAATATCAGGACAATCTGAAATACAAGCGTTCTCAAAGAAGAAATTGTCGCAGAAATCAGGCCATTGTTCAACGCTGTAAAAAAGCAGAAGCCCATACATTGAACCCCATGAGCAGAAACACCAGCGAGTATATTACAAATCCGTGGCGGGTCGTATTGAACAGTTCCACATCATAACTTGCAAATATCATGATCCGAGGTTCCGCAAGCAATTCAGCAATCATGGTCAATATGATTCCAGCTCCGCACATCAGAGCAATACTTTTGCGAAACAGGTTTTTAAGTTCCGCATGGTTTTCCGCGCCAAAATGGTAACTGATGATCGGGGCGCCCCCTAACGAATATCCGACAAATCCCCCCATGAAAACAAAATTGACATACATAATGCTACCACACGCGGCAACGCCATTTTCTCCGGCAGTCCGCATAAGTTAAACGTTAAAAAGAATACGGACAATCGAAGCGGACAAATTTGTCACCATTTCAGATGAACCGTTTATGCAGGTTTGGAGAAGCGTTTTCCCATAAAAAGCGGTTTTCGTCAACCAAAGCAGGCTGGTATTGGGTCTTAAAAAGTAAATGAGCGGAAGGATACCGCCAACAAACTGCCCCATTACGGTAGCAACCGCCGCGCCGGCCAATCCCCAGTGAAAAACAATGATAAAGAGAAAGTCGAATATAACATTGGTAAGACCGGCGGCAACCGAAATTTTCAAACTGAGCACAGGTTTTTCCGCTGTGATCAGAAGGCTTTGAAAAACATTCTGCAAAATAAACACCGTCTGCCCAATGAACAAAATCCGTCCATATTTAAGATACAATCCTTTAACAGTTCATGATCTACCCCCCTGAAAATCGAAATGAGCCGTACAAAAAGAAAGCCGAGGAACGATAGTACAATACCGGCCCCCGCCGCAACATAGAGCAGAAAAGAAAAATACTGGTTCGTCCGTTCAGAATTTTTCTCTCCTAAATTAATCGAAGCGACGGCATTTCCGCCTGTTCCAATCATAAAACCAAGCGTGCCGATTGCCATTATGACAGGCATCATCAGATTGAGTGCGGTAAATGGCGTTTTACCAACAAAATTAATACAAAAAGCCGTCCACGGTACTATAACAAGGAACCGCATACAATCATCAAAATCGGTGAAATGACAAAACATAATAAGCGCTTATATGTAAAGTGATCGGATAACTAAATTTGCTTTTTTATCACCCCATAACAAATTTTCGTATATTTTCTGTCTTATTTATTTTCTGCGCTATGCTTCTGCACCGCATTTTCATAGATAAAAAATAAAAATTTTTCCGGCTTTTTGTTAACCTGTAATTTTACTTCTTCCGTACCACACCGGAGCATATTCTGGCGTTCATAAAAACCAAAATTGCAAGTGGTGTCTGTAAACACATAGAAATGCCGAATGTTTTCGTTGTTCATATAGTTGAAGAAGCGGCGGTATAATTCCTTACCGATCCCTAACCCGCGATAAAGCGGGTGTATGGCAAAAAAGGATAGTTCCCCTTCATAGTCCTGTGACTGCCCGGACAGCAACTTTTCATAAATCTGATCCACCTCCTCAAAAAAATGCCATGCTCTGCGTCCCTCCGCTGTCAGCGAAAGCATCCATAAAGCCCATCTTGCCTGTAACCGATACTTCAAGGATTTATGGGGGGTGTGAAAACTGTTCCCCATAATGATCCCTATGGGTTTCCCATTGTTTAAGGCTACCTGGGTAAAGGTTTGTTCTATCAGGCATAACCGCAGATAAGCGTTGGATAGCCGGACCGCAGTGGTAGGACTATAAGATTTTTCATGTCCCCATGTGATATTAATAATATTAGAGAGGGCTTTGAAATCTTGCGGTACGTATGGCCGAAAAGTAATTTTGTTCATTGAAATTCCTCCCAAAAACAAAAAGAACCGGACAAAACAGGGAACACAACAACTGCCTTTCGATGAAACCGTACGCGGTAACATCATCTGCAATTTGTTTGTTCAACCTTTTTGCTCGGTTCATGTAGATACGCTACATCGCCAAATTGTAATTAGCTTACTATAACCGAATAATTTTGTCAAGTATACTTTCGTCACTACATACACTGATAAATTATTCTTGCACTGGTCACTTTTCATCTTTGAAATCATCATACAATGTAAACAAATCTATATTTCACCGCTCTCCCCGGCCAAGAGAGCTCCGGGACCGCTTGTGGCCTTTCTCCGCCTATTCCCGTTGTTTGTCGGCCTCCACCGCCGCTACCTGTTCTGGACCAAAGATCCGCTCATAGTCGGCGGAGATCTGCCGCAGGGCTTTGTTTCCATTTTTACTTCCATCAAGTGTTCAGACAGGCGAGCGTTGTCCTCCCGTACCCGGTCATAGTCTCCGGTCAAACTTTCCTTTCAGTTCGATGTACTTGTGGTACAGAGAGCGCAACTCTTGGACGATTTTTGCCAGCAGGAACTTTGCCTTTTTCTCCCGGTAAGACTTGGCACTTTCCAATGTCCCGGCCTCTGGTAAAATTTCCTCCGGGTCTACAGAAAAGTCCGCCACCAGACATTCCATGTTCTTTACCACCGGGGCCAATTCTTTCAGCCGCCACCCCTATTCCTCCATCTGGCTCTCTTTCTTCACCTTGACCGTTTCCAGATCGCCAACCCCTTTCGCCCTTTGCTCCTTTTTTAGTCCAGCACAGACAGGTGCTTGTCGTGGGTGCCTTTGTCCCCCACTCTATCCCGTAGCACTCCATCACGACGGAAAGCCTCTCTTTCTCCGAGCGTACCCACTGGCTCCACTCTATGTTTTCTCTGGTACCACCCTTGAAACCTCGGACCGCTAACGCTTGCTTCAAAGATACCTTTGTGTCCAGCCCTGCTTACTCCCAGTAATGAATGGAATAAAGTCAATGTCCATATGGGGGATGGACTCGTCCATGTGGAGGAAGGCCAAGAACACCTGGAGGCTTGGGTTGCGCTCCTGAAAGCCCCTCATGTACTCGTCCAGCACCGCCGCAAGCCGCTTCTCGTCGCTGTCGGCACTCATATTGCCCTTGTTACCCACTTGCAGGATGATCTCATGGAACGGCTTTTCCTGTTTGCCAGAGCGTATCTTCTCGTAGTAGTCCTCAATCTTGCGGTCTGCCCTGATCTGCTTGGCGTTGTGTCGCTCCAAAGCCTCGTCAAAGAGTTCATGGTACACTGCCTTGATATTTCCTCAAAGTAGGTTATATCAAGGTGGGAACACTCCTGGGCGGTATTCTTGGCGTAAAATTTCCTGCTTTTGGGATTGACCGAGCCCCGTCCCACCATAGCACTGATCGTCCTTTTCAATCAAGCCCTCCTTTTTACCGCCGCGCCAGCG
>ENA-ORMO01001057-ORMO01001057.1-human-gut-metagenome-genome-assembly--contig:-NODE-1057-length-33265-cov-5.023577_pt1 | contig 33265 bp, 24 predicted proteins | sample MGYA00242106_ERZ509001 | MGnify/ENA primary metagenome ERZ509001 (study PRJEB26280, sample SAMEA2338736) | human gut metagenome | biome: human gut; feature: human-associated habitat; material: faeces...
AAAACGACTCTGCTCTTTTTTGTCTTCATTGCTTTTCCTCCGTTTCTTTTTCGTACATCCTCAATTAGGCCGCTATTCGGCCCACGACAATAAGGATTCTATTGAAAAATCCTTATTTGTTATATTATACCATTTATCTTTTTTCTTTGACTTCTTTTGGGAATTTTACAATACACAATTTGCACATGTCATGTGAAATTTAGGATTGAAATTTGTGTATATCGCTCCATTATCCCCTCTTATTCTTCCAAAAAAGAGGAATCTCTCTGCTAAAATCAGCAGAGGGATTCCTCTTCCTTAGAAACTAACCAAACAACCGTCCTCCTGTTATACCGACAAATACCATGGATAGAATTCCAACATAAATCAAAACAGAAGGCAGGCCGCGGAATGCCCTTGGCATATTCTCATTGCGATATCGCTCCAACGCTTCGGAAAGAACAAGCGCTGCTAAAAAGAAGGCCACCCCTGTCCCTATGGCAAAGCCCACCGCCTCGTGTGGCTGGAGCGTAAAGCTGCGCTGCATATAGGGCATTGAAAGCACAATACAGTTGATAGCTGCTGGCGCAAGAACAGCGCCCACCTTATCATAAATCCCTGGGAGAAACGTTTTCATCAAAAATGCCGCCAGTATATACGCCAGTGCGGCACAAAATGCATAGATGGCTGGCCGCATAAACAACAATGTGCTATTGGAAAGCAAAACCGGACCCAAAAAACAAGCAACCAACGCCGAGACCAGTGAGAACCCTCCGACAAACAGGCTGTAAATTCCAATGGTCTTCGGTTTTCGCGCTGCGCGCAGTACACGGCTAAAGCCAATGCCACCCGTAAAGATCAAATTTTCCGCTGTAACGGCTAACAGGGCTGTAAAGCCCACCTCCATCCATGTGTTCATGCGCGTGGTACCTGCCTTTCCGTCTTCTTATTTCTCCGGCCGTCCGCCCACTTGGCGAGGGCAGCGGCAAATCCAAGCAACAGAAATCCAAAGAACGGCAGCGCAGTCCCTTTATCCGCCGCGATATAGGTCCCTACATTGGCGTTCCAAACACTTCCCCTTTGGAGATATTCCCTCAAGCAGGCAAAACCGCACAAAACCACAGAATAGCCGAGCATACAGCCAAAGACATCGGCCAGAACCGCTCGCGCCAAGTGAAATGGTGCATAGTCGTTACAACGGGACAGCAACATGGAATTGCATACCGTCAGGCCCGCATAGATTCCCAGCGCATTGAGGGAACCTGGAAAAATCTGATTGAGGTACCAAGCCGCTGGAAGATAAGCCCCTGCACTTATCACAAGGACCGCGCCGGGGCGCAACCAATTGGGCACCAACCCTCCGAGAAAGCAACAGATCAACGCTGTAGGCAATGTAATCAGGAATAGCAGAAGCGATAATTGGACAGCTGCACGTAGATTATAACCAGCCGCAACAACCGGGTACAACCCCAAAGCTCCGATCAAAACCGGGTTCTTAAAAAACAAACCGTTCGTAAAAATCGTTCGGGTCTCCCGCAAGGTAGACCTCCTGGCAGGACGTATTTGTTCCGTTCTAGCTTTCAACGATCTTCCCTCCCCATCCGCGGGCGGCTGTTGCCGCCCGGTCCAGCAGCGGAGCAACCGCATTTGCCGCCAACACCGCAAAACAGGCGCCTTGTTCGTATGCGCCAAAGTGGCGGAATAGCATCACCAGCGCGCCGCAAAATGCGCCATAAACACACCGTGCTACCGGTGTACGCGGTGCGGTGACTGGGTCGGTCACCATAAAGACAGAGCAAAAAAATAGAGAACCGGACATCAACTCATATTTCACGGAGGTCAACGGGCTGCATGCGATTCTTGGAAAGAGTGCAGCCCCCACAGCCGCTACCAGCAGAAAGAATACAGGGGCTTCCCAGTTGGCGATCCTGCGCAATATCAGGAACAGCCCACACGCGCCGATGACCAGCATGGCAGTCGTCCCCATCGGCCCTACAAAGCGGCCCCAGAGCATCTCCAAAGGTACAATATCCGGTTTCAGCCCTTCTTTTAGCACGCCCGCCGGCGATCGAACCGCAGTATACGTACATTCGCCAAAAGCCGGTAACACCCATCCGGCGGAGGAACTGATATAAGAAAACATGCGTTCCGGCCAACAGATGGTGACAAACGCCACGCCAGCTGCAGCTGGATTGAAGGGAGTGCACCCTGTTCCGCCAAAGGGTGCGCGCACAACCAAAACGGCAAAGAGCGCCGCCAGTGCGGGCATCCAGAACGGTGCGTTCACAGGCATCAGGAGCGCAATAATCAGTCCCGTTACCAGAAGGGATGGGTCCATTTGAATACTACAACGGCGCACCAGGCAGACTGCCACTTCCGCAATACAACATAGCGCCACCGTTCCAAAGGAGGTGACCAGGGGTCTCCAGCCATAGTACACAGCCGGCAATACCAACAGTGTACACAGAGAGAGCGCTACATTCCACATCATCGAAGAAACGCTTCGTTCTTTTCTTAAACAAGGTGTTTCCTGTAAAGAAGGCATTCTATTCGCCCCCCTTTTTAAATTCCGCTGCACGGAGCATCTGTGACACAAGGTCGATTCCGGATGGGCATGCCACGCTGCACGCAGCGCAAGCAATGCAATGTTGTACGTTTACCATCCGCAGAGGATCGGGGTTTTCCCGGGAAAGCTGATCACACACAGCCCACGGCCGAATCCCCCTGGGACAAGCGCGCGCACAGCTTCCACAGCCAATACAAGGGAAGGTTTTCCATCTTGGCGCGCGTTTGAGTGCGACCAAACAACGCGTATCCAGCGTAACCGGAGTGTCCAGATCGGACACCTGCTTCCCAGTGATTGAGGACCCGACAAAACAAGCGCCGGGTGTCCCTTCCCCTCCACAGAATCCCAATAGTTCCCGCAATGCCGTGCCAACAGGTACGCGGACATTGTATGGAGTTGAAACCGCATCGCCGTTCACCGTTACGACCGTCTCTGTCTGTGGGACTGCCTTCTCTAAAAAGTCTGCAAAAGCGGCACAGGCCTGAACCCCAATAAATCCAGTGGTATTTCCCTTGGCATACAGCTCTCTCTTGAGCAATGCACGCGCCGGATAGCGCTCTCCAGCTGGAAACGGCTCGACCGTAGGGCACGCCTCATGAATCCGCTTGCTCTCCTTCCGAGAGCTCGCCGCAATACGCCATTCTTCTGCCCCACATGCCTTTGCAGCGGCGGCTAAGCCCTCCGCCACCCGCTGGGGGTTTTCCCGCAGGACTGCCACTGCGGACGCCACGTAGGGATCATCATCGATCGCATTGCCGAGCAGCAAATTTACACCGCGCCGGCGGAAACGTTTTAATTTCTTATATAGCGGCAGGCCATCAAATTCATCTACGATTCCTGCGGCAGCGGCCGCTGCAATGAGCTCCTCCTGATGCCCTTGCGCCGGTTTCTTTCGCTCCGGAAACTCATATGACCAATCGGGGCTCAGAAGGACACAGGTGGTTGGGCCCTTCTGAGCAAGCGTCCTCTCCCGGATCTCCTTGATACTTCCCGCGGCGGGGGCGTATACCGGCGCAGCAAACTGCGGCGCGGAAAGAGGAGTCCCCTTTTCGATCCAGTCCCCCGGTTCCACCAAGCACTCCGAGCGCACGGTACATCCTACCAAGGGAACCCACAACTGTTTCGGCTGAGGAAAGCCCTGTATCTCGTGTTTCAGGGGTTCGTCCCTGTGCGGCTCCAAACGAACGCCGCGCGGTAACCCTATCAAAGGACCACCCCATTCCCTTCTCGAAGGGAGGCGATCGCTTTCGCTGCATCCGGCGCATGGAATACACTGGTTCCCGCCACACAAGCGTCCACGCCAGCCTGTTTTGCAAGAACCGCTGTCTGAGGATTGATACCGCCGTCCACCTCTACGAACACCCCGCGGGATTTGAGAGAACGCACCTTATCCATCATGGGTTCCATAAACGACTGGCCGCCAAATCCCGGTTCCACCGTCATCACCAGAACCATATCAAGCTCGTCCAAAAAGGGCAACACAGCTTCAACAGGTGTTTTCGGTTTTATCGCGACAGCCGGTTTTGCGCCCCCTTCCCGAATCGCCCGGAGCGTCTCATGAACGCTGCTCTCCGCCTCCAGGTGGAACGAGATGATGTCCGCACCTGCCTTTAAAAAATCGTCCACATAGCGCAAGGGTTCGCTAATCATCAAATGGACGTCAAACGGCAGTTTGGTATAACGCCGGATTGCCCCTACAATGGGCGCGCCGAAGGTCAAGTTCGGTACAAAATGAGCGTCCATGACGTCCAAATGAATCCAATCCGCGCCGGCCCGCTCCATACGTATGGTTTCTTCTCCCAATTTGGAAAAATCCGAGGACAACATCGATGGTGCAATCAGCATGACTGCAACCTCCTTTTTTCAATTCCACAGCGGCCGTTACGGCGCCGGTTTTTCTATCTTTCATTTTATCCGAAATTTGTCTTTTTTTCAACCAAACGCGAAAAACGAAGCTGTTGAATTCCGGAATTCCTACTGTGAAAGGAATGGCACCCTCTCAAAAGCCCGGTCAAGAAGACTGGCTGCCGGGGAAAGGCCTTTCTGTGATTCGACACTTTGTAGAGCCATTCCATGCGAAATATGCTGAACCCCACCTTTTACAACCTGTCTTGAAGCCTAGGAAAGCCAAATGTGCGCAGGGCATCAACCCTGCGCACATTTGCCGCCGCGAGCGAACAGACACCAATATCCCGGGGCCAGCTGGACGCCCGGGTCTTGGCCGAACCCGGGCGATCTATCGTGAAGCGGTGGAAAATATATTTGCCCCGCACTCCCATAGTATGCACCCCGGTCCAAAATGGACTGCAAAATCCTGCGAAACTTACAATTGCCATCCGCAAATTTCTGTCCTCTTATCCTTCGCTGTTATCCTTTTTTCGTTCACGGTAATAAGCCATACATAGCAGCACCAACGCCACTGCCATCACGCCGCGGAACGCCCAACCGAGCGCGCCCGCAAACAGATCCTGCTGTAAAATCGCCCCAACCAGCCACCACGCGCCCATTACGAAAAACAATGCCCCTGCAAAATAAAAAATCTTATTCAGCTTCCCAAACCGAAAGACCAGAAGCAATGCCACAATAAACCACATGGCTGCATATAAATAATCCAACAAATCGCATAACCTCTTTTACACCGGACCACAGGGTTCGGGTTTTTTGTTTTTCAGTATACGCCCACCCTGAAATCCTGTCAACCGTTCTGTCAGCCCGCACGTTTCACCTGTCTCGACTGCACGGACGCCCGATGCAGGGCCCGCAAGCGGCGAGTCCGGCGAATGCGAAAGAGATATTCCCGGCGGACACGCAATGTACAACAGAATCCCATCGCCAATTCCAAAATACTCTGTACTCCTGTAAAAAATAAGTTCCCTTGCCCTGCTAGTAGGGAAACCAATCCCATGACCGCCATCATAGCACACAGCATTCGATTCGCGTCTGTCTTCGGTTGATATTGTACAAATAGCGTGCACGCACCGGCAATCATAAGAATTCCTATGAATTCCAACATCCCGTTCTCCCTCCAAAACGTTCATATGTTCTATTTTTCCCATGATAACACATATGTTCTGTAAATACAAGAGAAGTCGCAAAAATATTCGAACAAAAGACCGATCTGCTTTCTTACTGCCGATCAACCGTTTTCTTCGCCGTAGAAAGCGCTCTTCTGTATTCCCATAAATATGTAAAACAAAAGCGCCCCCTAAGGGGCGCCTGTTAAAAATTCCTTTTCGCTGCCGTATATCGAATCCTAGAAGCAACCGTCATTCTGGGTAAGCTCCGCCTTCCCCACAGCAAAGCCGTAGAGAAACCGCTAGCCTACACAGAAAATCGGATTCACGCCATTCTGTGAACGCCTCTTCTACTAGGACAAAATATACAGGTTCATGTTTCGCACGCCAAAGTTTATACACTCATTGTACGTGTCGTAGTACAAGTCCGCAACAATCCGGCCGCTCTTTACACCGCCGCCTGTGTCCGCCGCAATGGCGTAACCATAGACGGTCTTTCCGTCCGGAGAAGCGATATACATTTTCGTACCATACGGAATGATATTTGGATTGACGGCTACCAGGCCCACTGCCGCAGGTTTTCCAGTAGAGGTATATCCACCACCCGTGTAGGCAGAACTGCGCCCAGAGATCACCTTGGAGTACTTAATCGTATTTCCATTGTGATCGGTAAGGGTACCGTCTCCATTGATCACCGCAATACCGCTCTTCGGCTTTGCGCCAACAGTAACAACCTTTGTGACCGGCTCTTTCAACACCGTTGTATTGAGAACGGTCTCCTCAGCCAACTGACCGTCAATAAACTTCTGACGCTTTTCAACGGTCTGGCTGCCTACCTGACCCTCGACTTCCACAATCGTCTTGCCGCTGTCGAGCGTCGCATCCTTTTTTGTTGTCGTCTCATAAGGAATTTCTTCTGTCACTGTAACATCCTGATAAGTCACACGGGATACGACAATTTGCATGCCGTCGCAAACGCGTTCCTGCAGGTTCACACTGACAAGATCATCGGCTCCAAGGGCAATCCCTTGATCCGACAGGGTTTGTTCCACCGTGTTGGACGGAGCCAGCAATTCGCGGGTCTCTCCATCCGCTGTGATGGATACTTCATATCTGCGGGTGACTACGATTTCCGTGTCCTCCGTCACTTTCTCGTTTTCGTCGGGCTCCACCACATCGTTTACACCGAGGGTCACGCCCACCTTTTCCAACACATCTTCCACGTCTTCGCCATAGTAGGCGAGTACCGTATGACTGACATCGTCCGCCAAAACCGTCATCTCATAAGCACTCTTAACGGTCAGATGGATTGATGTTTCGTCCTCGGAACGGGAGATGTCGTCCATAGGCCCAACTTCAATCTCTGGATATTGAGCCTTTGCCTGGTTCAGGATGTCCTGCGTCCCGCCGCTGGTTGTCTGCAGCGTGTAGGTTTCCCCATTATAATTGAGATTGACGTCGCGGGTGGCAGCCATAACTGTAATCACCGAACTAACCGTGATCGCAACCATCACCAACAGTGCAGTCAGTCTTTTAAATGGGGTTTTGCACAGGAAGCGCTTTGCGTTCTCCACAAATTGCTTCGCATTCTGATTGAACATTGTTTCACCTTTTTCCTTTTCTGCGGCAATTTCGGTTCGTGCCATCACCATTTCTCTGTCATCCTGTTTGACATGGAAAGGCCTTCGACAAAGTAAATAACTTACTATAATTCGGGGATTTTCTCCCCGGCCGCCGCTTCATGGTTATTGGGGTTTGTCAATGCACGTATTATATTCATCCAAACGACGATTGTCAAATTTAAAAAAACAAGGCTTTTGAGCATTATGAACAACTTGAAAAACAAAATATCACACCGTTTTCCTGGGTAGTTTCTCTTTTCGACCGGTTTTCCCCGCTGATTGGGAAGATTTTGCCCCCGATTTCTGTGCAGAATGTAAAAACTTCTGGTTACAAACTTGTTACAAAGGTTTCAAGCCTGTATTTTATGCCTGAAACATGCCGTTCATTCACAAAAAAAGAGACGCTGGACCCTCCAAAAACGGCTTGAGTCCTGACTTTTCAAACGAGCTCTTAAAAAGCGTCTTGTCTCATCCTGGGAGTTTTCCAGGCGAATATTTCCAACCCAATCGCTTGTTTCTATGGATTGTTTCTTCCATTGTGGACGACTTTTTTCCACATTTTTCAACCACTTTTCCACGTATCTGAAAAAAGGCCTGTTTTCCTTATATAGGAAGGTCTTTCCCACGCCGGATCCCGCAAACAAGCATCCCTGCCTTATGTGGCCTCCGACAGCTACCACGATACCTACCACAACGTACCCCTTTTTATGAAAAGAGCTTTTCTGCGTACTTTCTTGAGAAATGGTAAATTTTCTTCTCGAAAAAGAATTTTTCAAGTTAAAACTGCTGACTACTATAGGATTGCAGTGGATACTTCCATTTTACCACCGTGTTTCATCGGACAATCCAACCTTAAAGATTCCACATCGAATCCTCCCGCTATAAAACCGCTCAGCACTGTATATTGGGGCTCTGGTTCGATTTTCCGAACGTTTTCCACTATTTCCACACAGTTTTCCACCGTTGAAAAGAAAAACTTTGTGGAAAACCCGACCTCCTTTTTGCGGTTTTACTCCACATTCTTTGCAGTTTTCCACAGCTTTCCTAAAAAAGCAATCCGATCCCGCAGGCCGAACCATCCACTTGCATGCAAAATAAAGCTGCCTGCTTCCCAATCCTCCCGCCAATCGGCCGGAAACGATTGTATTTATTATGCAGAAGCAATCGGCTTTTCCACGCAAAAAGCCTCCCAAGGTTCGTTCCCTGGGAGGCCTGCATATTGCTCTAAAAAGACAGTCTCCCATTAATTTCTTTGCGATATGCCTATAGCATCTTCTTCACGGCGGCCGCGGGGGCTTTACGACAATGGCCTCCAGTTCTCCACATAAAAAAGTCCCGAAGACCCATAGGATCTTCGGGATATAGTTCCCAGATAAATAATTATCTCTTGGAGAACTGCGGAGCACGACGTGCGGCCTTGAGGCCGTATTTCTTACGTTCCTTCATTCTCGGGTCACGTGTCAAGAATCCTGCCTTCTTGAGAGAAGCGCGCAGGTTCTCGGAATCATACTGCAACAGGGCACGTGCGATACCATGGCGGATTGCACCGGCCTGTCCCGTTACGCCGCCGCCTGCCACACGGCAGACAACGTCAAACTTCTCATTGGTCTCGGTGAGCACCAGCGGCTGACGTACGATCAGCTTGAGGGTCTCAAGGCCGAAATAATCGTCGATGTCACGATCGTTGATCGTCACCTTGCCGGTGCCCTGGTACAGGCGCACACGAGCGACGGAGCTCTTTCTTCTGCCAGTTCCGTAAAAATAAGGTGCTTTCTCGTACATAGTTCAGTCCCTCCCTTATAACTCCCAGGCTGCGGGCTTCTGGGCGGCATGCTTATGCTCAGCGCCGTCGAACAAACGCAGTCTGGTCAATGCAGCGCGGCCGATGGTGGTGCTCGGAATCATGCCCTTAACGGCCAATTCCATCGCCTTGGTCGGACGCTGTTCCATGAGGGTGTCATAACGGACCGCCTTAAGGTGGCCGATATAACCGGTGTGACGATAATAGAATTTCTTCTCCAGCTTTTTGCCGGTGAGAACTGCCTTTGCGCAGTTAATGATAATGACATGATCCCCGCAATCAACATGGGGAGCAAAGGTCGGCTTATGTTTGCCGCGCAGAAGAACAGCAGCCTGAGCAGCAACACGGCCCAGCGGCTTTCCTGCCGCGTCAATCACATACCACTTGCGGTCGACTTCGCCGGCCTTGGGCATATAAGTGGACATAGCTTTTACCTCCAATGATGTTTCAAAATTCCCGAGCCTATCCCTGAATCGCCGCAAATTCTCCGGCAGCTCAGGGATAGGCTCTTTGCAGGTGCGCAATTCCTTATACAGGTAGACGCTTCCCACAGTGCAGTAATGATCTTACCACACCGGATGCAAGGTGTCAAGAGAAAAAAGCGGATATTTTAATTTACTTTGCTCAAAGCTTCTGTTTTCTCCCCTTTTTGGCCGATTATCTCCTAGAAACTCTTCCGTCATTTCATTTGTTAAAAACCTGTCAAGATAGAACTTCCCTTTTCTTTTTCTCCTGTATCCTGTATAATAGCGCTAAACAAACCGGCAAGTTTTCTTATACATTATATATAGGGATTTTTTGCGGTCATTTGCGTGAGGATGGAGGCACATTATGCAGAAGATTATGGGAGAAATGCGCGCTGCAATGGAGCGATATGAGATGGTCGAACCGGGAGACCGCATTGCGGTCGGCGTTTCAGGCGGCAAGGATTCCCTCGTGCTGTTGAGTGGCCTGGCATCCCTGCGCGCATATTATCCAAAGCCATTTGAGGTGGTTGCTCTGACCATTGACCCGTGCTTTGGTGGAAAGCAGGCCGATTTCAGCCCTATTTCTGCTCTGTGCAGTTCCATGCAAGTGGAATATCGTCTGCGTCGTTCTCGCTTGGGAGACATCATCTTTGAAGAACGCAAAGAAAAAAATCCGTGTAGCCTGTGTGCACGGATGCGGCGCGGCATCCTACACAATATGGCAAAGGAGGCCGGCTGTAATAAACTGGCGTTGGGGCATCATTTTGACGATGCGGTCCAGACCTTTTTTATGAATCTTTTCTATGGAGGGAAGCTCTCCTGCTTTTCTCCAAAAACATATCTCTCCCGTAAGGATCTCTGGATGGTCCGCCCCTTAATCTTTACAGAAGAAGCGGCAATCCGGTCAGCCGCACGACGCCATGCACTCCCCGTGGTAAAAAGCGCCTGCCCTGCGGACGGTGTCACCAGCCGCCAGGACACTGCTCTCTTGATCGCCAATTTGGAACATCAGTTTCCCGATCTACGCGCAAAGGTCATGGGGGCGATGCAGCGCTCGCACCTCTCCAATTGGTAAAGAGATCCCCCAAAATATGTTCTGGACCACTTGGCTAAAGAACCTTTGCCTCGCAAACGCTCCTGCGAATACTTGTCTACAAGAGGTACGTTTCCCTTTCATCTTATGAATCCCATTGACGATAAACAAAACGGATTCGTTGAACCGGTTCTTTTCAAACTCTCATCCGATGTCAAATTGAATCGACAGTCCCCTTGACCCAATCGTTCCTGCCATAAAAGATTCCCCCAACCTTCCATTCGGTTGGGGGAATTCTTATGGCCTCTTTCCCATGCTGCCAAGATACTGGTACGTTTGATTTTCGCCATGGAAGAATCCAGAATAACGTGCCATTGGGCGGCCTGCCTTTCTTCTGATCGTTAACCGCGGCCTTCCCGTGCCCCCGCTTTTCTATCCCTTTTTGAGCCATCTGTTTTTGACCGCCTCCATGCATTTTTAATCGTTAATCTTTCGGATGGAAAAGCGGGAAACCGCGACAAATATTTATACAAATAGTATTTTATATATTATAAAATTCAGGTTGTTATTATATAATACTATACAATTTGTATTTTTATTGTGAATATATTCGTTTTGTTGTTTCTTGACAAAGCGAAAGCCATTGGCATCCCCTACACACCTGTTCCAAAAGGTCCCTTTCAAGAATCCTCTGCGAAACATGCTTCTGGAACTCTTTCCAGGAAAGCCTTTGTCCCATTTGCAGCCCACAGCATTGCAAAACCGCTTGATCGTAAAGGGAAGGCTTCGGCGAAGATTCACAAGCTCCCTCTTGATTATGTGGGCAACATGCGCAAAGCACGTCCACACCAGCTGTGAGCTCAATTTGTGTTTCAGGCATCGCGCGCAAAACGGCAATTACATGGGTCATATTGGCTACAAATGCGGCGCTATATCCTTTTCCAGTAAAATGCTGGATGCAAAGTCCATGATGGGGACGCAACCGAATCATTTTGGTAATCATGCAGTCACCGTCCCAGTTCTGGACAATGCTTTTTGTAATACCGGTACCAACAATGAGGCCACCACAATTTTTGCCGCATCGCCCGGCAAAAAGGGAATTACGCAAAGGAACAGGGATTCTACAAAGCCTGTATGCGACGAAACTATAAACCAAATCGTCCCCAGCAGATAACACAGTACCAGTCCGCCGATCATACTCAATGCAAGCCAATAGATTTTACCACGGCACCGTGCCGATAGAATTCCCACAAGCCAAGCAGCCGCAATATATCCAAAAATATAACCACCCGTTGGACCGAACAGAATCCCCATTCCGCCACTAAAGGAGGCGAATACCGGCAATCCGACTGCCCCCAATAGCACATATATGGCTTGGCTTATTACACCGCGTTTCGCTCCTAGGACCCCTCCTGCGACAAATACAGAAAATGTAGCTAAATTAATTGGTACAGGCTGGATCGGAATGGCGATCTGAGAAAGTACGGCGGTTAATGCTGCAAATAGTGCGCAAAGCACCAGATTCCGGGTTTTTTCCAGTCGATTCATATATTCTCCTCCATTTCAAATCAATTGTAAACTGTAATAAATATTTTAGTTTACAATAGCTGCATTATAAATGTTTTCCAAATAAATGTCAAGTGTTGGAATCTCTTAAAACGCTTTCGGCTCATAAATATCGATCGAAAGATTGTCAAATTATCCCTTTCGATCGTTACACTTTCAAATAGAAAACGCTCGATTGTTCCAGGAAGCGACACCATTTGCCTTTCTCCTAATAAAGATCAAATAGGCAATATCCTTCTTCTCTTATTTCTACCGTTCAACAAAAACATTACTATATCAATCATTTTTATAGCTTTTTTGCAAAATAATGGTATAATTAGTCTAAAGGAGGGGTAATCCATGTTAGATCTCTTATATATGGAAATTCTGGCCTTTTTATTGATTGCGTTCGTCATTTTTATTCTCTATACGGTAAAACGAAAAAAATACGAAAAAACCGAATACTTTGCTCAAACGCATCATGCATATAGGAAACTTCGCGGGGATAAGGGGTTGCTGGGGGAATATTGCATTTATACATATCTCAAGCCTTTAAAAGGCCACAAGCGCTTCCTCTTTAACTGCTATTTGCCAAAGGAAGATGGAGAAACCACGGAAGTGGATGTGATCCTTTTGCATGAATCCGGTATTTATGTTTTTGAATCAAAAAATTATAGCGGCTGGATCTTTGGAACCGAATCAAAACCATACTGGACCCAAACACTGCCTAAGAAAAGAGGGCGTTCTCAAAAATCTTCCTTTTTAAACCCTATTATTCAAAACAAGGTCCATTTGAAATGGCTCCATACATTTTTACAGGAAGATACACTCCATTTTTACTCGTTCATTGTATTCAGCGACCGCTGTACATTAAAAGAGATCAACCTAACTAGTGACGAACATCGCGTAGTAAACCGCTACAATCTTCTCGCCGAAGTGACACGCATCTCCCAGGAAATGGGCGCCCAGCTCTCTGTTGATAAAATCGATGATCTCTATGAGAAACTATATCCTCTTACACAGCCCGATGCTGCGCTAAAGGCTACTCACATTGAAAACATCCAAAAAAAGTATTCGGCCTCCCCTTCTGTGGATAAGGGCGAAAAACGCTGCCCAAGATGCGGTGGCAAACTGGTATTGCGGACAGCCTCCCACGGGTCCCGGGCTGGAAAACCGTTTTGGGGATGTTCCAACTACCCCAAATGTAAATACGTGCAAAATATGGAGGAGTAATACCGACCTATATAAGGAATCGGTTTCGTGAATGGAGCTGGACCTGTTTCCTTGCAGGCATCCGTTTATATTTTTCCTTGCCCAACAATCAAAACATTCTTTTCCTTTTTGCAGATGTAACGAATAGAAGGGGTTTTATGGATGTCTCGGGCATTCCGCACATATAAATAATTTCGCTTGTGTGTTAGATGAGATCTTTTTCGAATGGCGTTCTATGCAAAGCAAGTTCTCTTTCTCATGCCCATCTGAAAAAATCCAAAATTTTTGTTATGATGAATCCCCTCAGGAGGGTGTCCCAAAAATCATGAAAAGGCTGAAGGATATCCTCTTTTTTAGAAACTCAGATATTTTTCCAACCAGAAGGAGGGCGCCCCTCTCCTGTGAATCGAAAGATTCGCAGTTTGGGGACACCCTCTCGTTTTTTAGGAACCCAGATTTTCAAGCAGAAAGAGGATGCCCCTTTCCTGTGAATCGAAAGATTCGCAGTTTGGGGGCACACTCCTGTTTTTTAGAAACCCAGATTTTTCAAGCAGAAAGAGGGCGTCCCTTTCCTATGAATCGAAAGATTCGCAGTTTGGGGACGCCCTCTTTCAATTCTTAATCCGCAGTACAACGGTTAAGAATACATGGATCTTTTTGGCTTCTTCTTTTATTGGCTATTTCAGCTAATATACAAACAGAACTATTTATCTTATTTACAACAAAAAGTAAATGTCGTATCCTGTGCATAAGGTTCGCCTTTCCGCAATACCGGAGAAGGGAAATTGGTACATGACATTGCATTGGGGAAGTACTGCGTTTCCAAACACAACCCCATATTTTTTTCGTAGGCGATACCGGATTTGCCAACGGGGCCATCCAATACATTCCCGCTGTAAAACTGTACACCGGGCATGGTTGTGCGGACGGTCATCTCAATTCCTGTCTCCGGAGAATATAGAATTGCCGCCAGTTTCTCTCCTTTTTCACCCTGCAAAATAAAGTTGTGATCGTACCCTTTCCCATTCCGAAGCTGTGGACAATCCACACCAATGTCCCGCCCGATTTCTTTGCTCTCACGAAAGTCGAATGGAGTGCCCTCAACTGGAAGGATTGTTCCAGTCGGCAAACAATTTTCGTCGTTCTCCGTAAAGGACAAAGCTGGTATCTGGAGAAAGTGGTTTAGAATCGTGCCTCTTCCCTCTCCGGAGAGGTTAAAGTAACAGTGATTGGTCAGGTTCACCACGGTATCCAGATCGGTTTCTGCGCGATACTGCAAGCACAAACGATTGTCATCCGTGAAAGTATAGGTCACATATACATCCAGATCGCCGGGGTACCCTTCCTCCCCGTCCGGCGAAATCCGGTGAAAGGTCACGGAATTTCCCTCCGTTGTGGCATCCCACACCCGTTTGTCAAAGCCGCAAAGTCCGCCGTGCAGATGGTTCGGCCCATCGTTGACTGCCAGATGATACTCTGTCCCGCCAAGTGTGAAAATACCCTTTTCAATCCGGTTTCCATGTCTTCCAACGACCGCGCCGAGATACCCATTGTTCTGTTCATATTCCGCCAAGGTGCGATAGCCCAGACATACGTCTGTCAAGCGGCCTTCCCGGTCAGGCACTTGAATCGATGTAATGGTACATCCATAGTTCATCACGGTGACGGACGCCCCACTTTGATTTTCGATACGAAACCGGTAAACCGGAGTTCCGTCCTTTCTTGTTCCAAATCGTTCCTGTGTAATCATGTTTGTATTCTCCTTATTTTAATTGCCAGTAAGCTGGCTCAATGATTTTCCCCCTGCGTGAGAACATCTGTCTGTATATCTATGGGAAGAGCCCGCTTGTCTTTTTGAAAGTTCAAGAGGTCTCTTGTCCAGACATTTCCGGACAGCCTTGGGTGGATTCCTTGCCTGCAGTCTTTGCGCTGCTTCCTCCTGCTTTGCCGTTTCTCATCCGCCTAAGCTCCATCGGGGCCTTTTTAAAGTCGTACCGCTACCGCCGATTTCCCTTTGTAATCACACTAAAAATCGGCAAAGCAATGCTTTTTATAATCAATATTTTCTGCTTCGGATATACTTCTGTGCGTTTTCCTGTGTGTAAACCTTTTCATCTGTAATGATACGCAAGGGCAATTCTTTCCCCGCCATCAGATCTTTGATCGCCTTCATCAGCTGGGGGCCCAACAAAGGGCTACATTCAACCACGCAATTCAGCCGGCCGTCAATCAGCGCTTCAAACGCCGATCGCGCGCCGTCGACAGAGATCAGCTTTACATCCACACCAGGCGTGATCCCGTTGTTTTCCAACGCCTCCGCCGCGCCAAGCGCCATGTCGTCGTTCTGTGAGAAAATCACATCGATGTCCCAATCATGGGAATTGATATACTCTTCTACGACCTGTTTCCCACCCTCATAGGTGAAATCTCCACAGGACGAATAGACGATGTCACAATTCGGGTATTCCTGCATAACCTCTTTGAACCCTTGGCTGCGTTCTTCCGATGGGGAGGCCCCCACCGTGCCTTCAATCTCCATAATACGCACGCACTCCTCCGGGTCCTCCATAGTCTCTGCTACCCAACGCATGGCGCGCCGCCCTTCCTCCAGGAAGTCGGCCCCAATAAAGGTCATATACATGTCGTCTTTCTTTGTACTGACCTTTCGATCGGATAACAAAACCGGAATGTCCGCTTCTTGCGCCTCTTCTAGAATTTCATCCCAGCCACTGTCTACTACGGGGCTTAAAACAATGACATCGACATCCATCTCAATGAACCGGCGCAAGGCTTCGATCTGCCGCTCCTGACTCTGGTTGCAGTCCTCATAAATCAAATTGATTCCAAATTCCTTTGCAGCGGTTTTGATCGACTGTGTGTTGGCCAGACGCCAAGCGCTCTCTGTGCCAACTTGGGCATATCCTACGTCAATGATCTTATCGGGTTCTTCATAGCTGCGGTTGAGGCCCGCCTCATACGCATCGGCATTTTCCTTTGTAACGCTATGGCTGCGAAGAATCACCTGTTTGGGAACACCACTGACCTCCTGCAGAATCTCCAATGCATACTGAACTGCCTCCCTGCCGCCGGTCGGGCAGGTGATCGTCTCATCAATGATTCCACGCCTCACCAAGTCGATTCCGCGATTTTCACCGGTAAATCCATCGACCCCGACGATGCGGATATCCTCGTACCCCAGCTGCTTCAAAGCACGGGACGCTCCCAAGGCCATGTAATCGTTGTGAGCAAAGATGGCGTCGATATCCCGCAAATGCGTGCCGTATGCCCGAACGATGTCCTCCGCCGAATCGCGCGATTCACTGACCACGTGTACCTGCTCGACCTGAATATCCCCCGTTTCATCAATGATACTGCTAAATCCTTCGCTTCGGTCGATGCTGGCCTGTGAGGCGGAGCTTCCGCAAAGTTCCAGCACCGTTCCCTTGCCGTTCAACATCTGAGAAACAGACTTACCCGCCTGCTTCCCGATCAGTTCGTTATCGGGACCAATAAACAGGGAATAATCGTACCCTTCTACCACACGGTCAAGAACAATCACGGGGATGGACTGGTAGACGTCGCTCACCACCGGAGTGACCTTCTTGACATCGCAGGGGGACACGATCATCAGATCGACCCCAAAATCCAGCAGTTTTTGTATATCTGCTATTTGCTTTTCACTGTTGTCGGTTGCATCCGTGATGACCAGACGGACGTCCGAATGTTTCGCCGCCTCTTCTCGAATCTCCTGTGTGAGTACAAGACGCCACGGTTCCCGCATATTGGCTTGTGAAATACCGATCACATACGAAATCTGATCGGGTTGTTTCTTGGCCACACATGCCGAACAGAGGGAAAAAAGCAGTGCAAAAGTCAAAACACATGCACAGGCAATCTTCCCAATCCGCCGGCCGCCGATATTTTTAAACCATTCCCTCATGCTGTCCCCCCTACTCCCCAAACGTATATATTCCCTGATCCGCATTCCCAGTGGGAATTGTCTTTCTATTTCTTCTGTAGGCTCTTTTTATACTCCATCGGGGAAACGCCCAAAACCTTTTTAAAAGCACTGCTGAAATAATGCTGGCTGGAATACCCTACGGTCTCGGCAATCTCATACATTTTACGGTCGTCATCCCGCAAAAGCTCGATTGCCCTGCGGATACGAACACGTGTGATATAGTCCATAAAGGTAATTCCGGTACTCTGTCGAAATACCCGGCTCAAGTGTTGTGGAGAAACGTGCGTATAGTCCGCCGCATCCGTCAGGGAAAACTCTTCCCTTGCAAAATTTTCTTCTATGTATTTCTTTGCATCGCGCACCAACTGCGGCGTCTCTAAAAGTGCACGCAGGTCTTCGGCCGCGCCCTCATAAGAGGCCGGCAGGCCCCCTAACTTTTCTCCCCCGCGCCGGGTCAAAAAGGCATCCACCGGCAGGTGGGTCTGCAAAAGGTTTTTCAATTGTTCCCCTGCGGCCTCCCACTCCGCGCGCGGCTCTCCGGATGATATAAGCACCAGTTCGCCGGCTGGATTTCGGCAGGTGGATACTGGGCGGAAGGGTTGGAACACCTCCCGTGCCATATTCTCCGCTGCATAAAACAGGAGATCGTCGTCCCATTCACCTCCGATTTCAGCATTGTCCTTATCTTCCAGGTGTACCAACGTCACACCAAACGGTTCTGGGATTTCCAGGTCGAGCGCCGCTGTACGTTCCTGTACCTCCGCCTCTGTGAGCCGGCCATCCAGCCAGCCCTCCAGAAATTCCGCGATCATTGCAGGGCGGTTCTTTTCCACCAGCTTCCGGGCAAATTCAAGATATTGGGCCTGTTTTTGCCGGCAGCCAAGTTGTTCCTTCGCCTTGTGCAGAGCGCCGTAAAAGGTATCTTCCATAATCGGCTTCAGCAAATAGTCAAAGACGCCCAACCGCAGTGCCTTTTGCGCATATTTAAAATCGTCATATCCAGTGATTACAATAATCAAAGCATCCGGTTGTACCGCCTTCAATTTTTCAATGAAATCCAATCCGTTTAAGAACGGCATATTAATATCCACAAAGAGCAAATCCGGGCGATACTCCATTGCCTGATCCAAAGCCATTTCTCCATCTTCCGCCTGCGCGACCACTTGAATCTCTGGATCTTTCTTTAAAAAATAGGCAATCCCTCTTCGAATGATTTCTTCATCATCTGCAATCAGCACCTTATACATCCCCATCACTCCTCATCGAATTTCTTTGGCCTTTGATCCAAAGGCAGCGTAATCGTCACACGGGTCCCTTCGCCCAGTGTGCTCTCGACATGTACGCCGTATCCCTCTCCGTAACAGAGTTGGATGCGCTCTCGGATGTAGAACAGCCCAAAGCTCTTCTGTTCATCCAACACGCTGCGTTCACTCATCCGCCGGTTGATTTCGTCCACCTTTTCCTGGGGCATCCCCGCGCCGTCATCCCGCACAGTAAAGAGTAGGTTCCTCTCCACAGGTTCTCCTGTAATATAAATCGTTCCTCCCCCTCGCTTCGCCTTGATGCCGTGATAAATTGCATTTTCCACCAAAGGCTGTAGGATCAATTTCGGCACCTCGATGGAATAGAGGGATTCGTCCACCTGGATCTGGTAGTTCAATTTGTCCTTATATCGAATTTTTTGAATGTACAGGTAATTGGAAACATGCGTGATTTCCTCTTTGACACTGATAATATCCTTGCCGTGACTCAGGCCGATGCGGAACATATTGGTCAGCGCATCCACCAACCGCACAATGTCGTCCGCTTCGTAGTCGCGGGCCATCCAACTGATGGTGTCGAGTGTGTTATATAGGAAATGCGGCTTGATCTGCTCCTGGAGGGACTTCATCTCGGCTGTACGCTTGTTTTTCTGTTCTACGTAGACCATTTGAATCAGGTCGTCAATGCGTGCAATCATATGGTTGAAACTCTGTCCCAATTCGCCGATCTCATCATTATTGCGCCCATTGAACCGAACAGTTAGATCTCCGGATTCTGCCTGCCGCATCAGGCGCTTTAACTTAAAGATCGGGTTGGTGAGCGTCCGAGTCAATTGGAAGGACACAATCACCACCAGCACCAGAGAAATAATGACACAGGCCAGAAGAATGTACACAATGGTATTGACGCTGGACATCACTTCATCGAGCGAAAACACCCCCACAGTACGCCATCCTGTATAAGGAGACAGTTCACTTCGGATTTGGTAGCTGCCGCCGCCAATCTGCACCGACATGGGCTCCGCAGACCGGAACCACTTGGGATTGACGCGGTATACAATCTCATTGACGGGCGTGTATACCATATTGTCCTCCTCGTCGATGACAAAGACAAAACCTTCTTCTCCAATGGTGATGCCATTGATGGAACTCTGAATGATGTCATGCCGGATGTCCAGCAGAATGACCCCCAGCACCTCGCCGGTGTCCGGGTTTTGGACGGCCTTGGCCAGAGAGAACACGTCGTCGATGCTATAGCTGCGGTTGGTCACGATATTTCGGCCTGTCACCACGCTGATGAGCTGGATTTCCTCCGGGTTTTCCACAGCCTCACGGTACCACTGTTCATTTTCGAATGGGTCGCGCGAGATACGCGACATCCCTGTGCTGACATAAAGGTCCTCTTTTGAAGCGATTAAAATCCCCGCCACCTCACGGTGCGAGTTTGCAACATTTTCCAATATAGAGCGTATATAAGCGGTTTCGTCCCTCCACCCTGGGGCATCATCCGATCGCATGTTAAAAAACGGGGTGTCCCGCACCTCCAGCTGGACATAATTCACCATCTTTTCAATAGTTTCGACATATACATCCATGGAATTGCTCACCTGATGAATCATCTGTACGGAGTGTTCCTCTGCCGTTTTCTGTGCATGATTCAGAAATACGATTCCGCTGACAATCGAAAAGATCAGGAAGGGGATGAGCGCCACAACAATGTTGGACAGGATCATTCTGGTCCGTAAACTGACATTCAGCACTATATCCCGTATTTTTTTCAATGCATCTCCCTCGCTTTCTCTTCGAAATATTTTCGACTTTATAGCATGGTTCTGTCAACAATCTTTTTTGCCGGCCTCTTAAACCGGCCGCTGCTTTTGGTTGATCTATTTGTTTCGCATGGAATCCCTTGCATTCCATTCAAACGGCTTGAATGCGCTTTCTGTTCTTCGCACCATGGGCGCTAAGCTCTTCTTTTAAGGCCCCGAGGTTTCTTCCCACGCCACAGGGCATATTTTCTGAAACTTTGTGCCATCCGGGAAAGTTCTCTAGGTCATGCCAAAAGTCCTTCTTCGATGGACTCTCCCTTGCCGCATGCCTATCTCTGACATATGCAGATAGCGCCCAGATAACCGGGCATTCTCTTCCATATCGCACTCCCCTGTACGGCCACCCGGCCTCCCGTTGAAAATGGAGCGCCCGCTAAAAGGGGCGCCGCCAGGAGCCTTCAATACAGGGCCGGCACTTTGTGGTAATGGATGCCTTTTCCTCCGGTCAAATACCATTGCATGCGAGCCAAGACCCATAACGAGCAACCCTCTATCGGAAGATCAAAAACACGAGTATCCCTGACAGAACTTATGCAAAAGCTCTGCCAGGGATAACGATTCATTTTAAAACGGGGCTCTGTCTATTCCGACCTATTGCGTATAATCTCAGCAAGACACAGGCCGCTTAGTTCGTGCCCTTCATCTTTTCCGCACGGATGGCAATCACACGCTGGATAACAATGAAGATGCACAACAAGGCTGCAATAGTCACCTTTGTCCACCAAGTGTTCAAGTTCTGATAGGTCACGATGGTCTGGATGACACCCTGGATCAAAACACCGACCGTAGTACCAACCACATTGCCCACGCCGCCGGTCAACAGGGTGCCGCCGATGACGGAGGAGGAAATCGCATCGAGTTCCAGACCCATGTTCTGTAGCGAGTAGCCTGCCAGGGTGTAGAAGCTGAACACCACGCCAGCCAACGCCGCACAGAAGCTGCTGATCGCGTATACAGCGACTTTCGTGCGTGCAACTGGCAAGCCCATCAGGATTGCAGATTGCTCATTGCCGCCGACCGCATATACTGTACGGCCAAAGCGTGTAAACTTCAACACAAACAGGGATACCAGCAGCACCGCCAATGCGATGAATACATAGAAGTAGATCCTGCCGCCGAGAAGCGTGATTTTCGTCAACGCCATCGTCTTGTAGAATTCATCCGAGATCGGGATGGACTCGGTGCTAATGACCGCACACATGCCGCGCATGAAGAACTGACCTGCCAGCGTGACGATGAATGGCTGAAGTTTGAAATAATGGATCATATAGCCCATCAAAGCACCAAACGCCAGGCCGATCAGCAACACGAGAGGAATCACGATGAATGGACTCCAGCCGAGCCGCAGTAAAAATGCAGAAAATACGCATGTAAAAGCAATCGTCGATGCGATCGAAATATCGATGCCGCCTGTCAACAGTACAAACGTGATACCAATCGAAGCAATAATGAGATAGGCGTTGTCGTTAAACAGGTTAAAGAACGTTGAGAAGGACAAAAAGTTGTCATACGCAATGGAACCTGCTCCGAACAGTACAATAAACAGGACGGTTGTAATTGCCAGGGAAATATTTTTGATCGGAAAACCTTTTTTCTTTTTGTTCTGTCCACTCATGCCTGGCTCACCGCCTTCCGGGATACAAAACGCCTCTTGAGTCTCTCCTTAAAGGCCTTGGATTGGAACAGGCAGATAAAAATAACAATCAGGGACTTGACCACCAGCGTGACCTCGGGGGCAACGCCCATAGCATAAATGGAGGTGGTGATACTTTGGATAATCAGCGCGCCAAACAGGCTCGCCGGAATGGAGAACCGGCCGCCGTTCAGAGAAGTGCCGCCGATGGCAACCGCAAGGATGGCGTCCATCTCGATCAAAAGGCCTGCATTATTGCAGTCCGCACCTTTGATACCCGCGCTTTCGATCAGCCCGGCAACCGCCGCCATCACGCCGCAGAAGGTATAGACCATCCATTTGATGCGGTCCACATTGATTCCCGCAAAATGGCTGGACACCGGGTTGATACCCGTGGACTCCAGGAACAAGCCGAAAGCCGTCTTCTTTGTGAACAGCATGGCAACCAGTACGACAAATGCCACGATAAAGATGGGGAACGGCAATCCAAGGATATAGCCGCCGTTGATAAAATAGTAGGAATCCGAATTGATGGTGATAATCTTGCCATTGGTGATAAGCTGTGCAATACCACGGCCTGCCACCATCAGGATCATGGTTGCGACAATGGGCTGAATCTTAACCTTCGAGACCAACATCCCATTCCAAGCTCCTGTAACAACTCCCGCCAAAATTGCCACCAACACCGCAACAGCCACATTGCCGCCATTCGCAACAATGCTGCATGCGATTGCGCCGCTGATTGCCATAACTGAGCCGACCGAAATGTCCGTTCCGCCCGTGGCCAAAACCAACGTCATGCCGGTAGCCAACAACATAAGTTTACTACCATTCCTTAAAATGTCAATGATTCTTCCATATAGGTGCCCATCCACAATCTTCATTTCAAAGAATGCGCCGCCGGAGATAATTCCGTTGACTAACAGAATCAACAGAAAGATCACCATGGGCCAAAAAACCTGAGCTTTGCTCCACTTTTTAAGCAGGTTCATTCTCCGCACCTCCCGCAATAAAATGCATAATCGCAGCTTCCGAAATCTCCTGTCCGGCCAGCTCTGCAACTTTCTTTTTGTCCCGCAGGACGATCATACGGTCACAGCAGCGCAGCATCTCATCAATTTCCGAGGAAATGAAAATGACTGCCATTCCCTGTTCCGCAAGCTGGACCACCAGCTTTTGAATTTCAGCCTTTGTACCGATGTCGATGCCGCGGGTCGGTTCGTCCAACATCAACAGGTCTGGATTGGTGGCCATCCACCGTGCCAATATGACCTTCTGTTGGTTGCCACCGGAGAGATTCTTGATAAGCTGATCTGCGGATGGCGTCTTAATCTCCAATTTTTCAATAAATTCATCCGCCAGTTTCTGGGCCTCCGCCTTTGAAATGGCCCGGAACATGCCGCGCTTTGCCTGGAGCGCCAGGATGATATTATCCCGAATACTCAGGTCTCCGACAATTCCCTCTGTCTTTCGGTTTTCCGGACAGAAGGCAAACCCTTTGCGGATTGCGGCCAATGTGCTGCGATTGTGAATCTTTTCTCCCTTGAGGTCCATCTCGCCTCCATTGAGGCGGTCCACACTGAAGATCAGGCGGACAATCTCAGAACGGCCGGAACCCAGCAGGCCGGAGAGTCCGAGAACCTCTCCGCGGTTGATGTCGAGTGAAATGGAGTCGATGGTCCCCGCGCCGCTGGCATCCTTGAGGGAGAGCAGCGTCTCTTTTTTGGCCTGTTCCGCCTCCTCGTTGACAAACCGCTGATTCAAGTCCGCATACTCCTTGCCGATCATCTTAGCGACCAGCTGTACACGCGGCAGGTCCGCGGTTGCATATGTACCCACATATCCACCGTTGCGCAGGACGGTGATCGTATCGGTGACCTCGTAAACCTGGTCGAGGAAGTGGGTGACGAAGATAATCCCCATCCCCTGCTTTTTCAGCATGCGCATGATTTCAAACAACTTTTGTACTTCTGGCGCGGAAAGGCTGGACGTAGGTTCGTCCAGGATCAGCACTTTTGCCGAGACGTCCACCGCGCGGGCGATGGCAACCATCTGTTGTATGGCCACGGAGTAGGAATCCAACGTCTTGGTCACATCGATGCTCAAGTCAAACCGCTTCAAAAGTTCTTTAGATCGGGTATTGATGGTTTTCCAATCGATACGCCCACCCTTTTTCGGCTCGCGGCCAATATAGACATTTTCCGCAACCGAAAGATTCGGGCACAGGTTGACCTCCTGATACACCGTACTGATACCGGCATTCTGGGCTTCCTGCGGTGTTTTTGGGAAAATCTCTTTCCCATCCAACAGGACGGTTCCCCCGTCGCGCTCTTCTACGCCTGTTAAAACCTTAATCAAAGTGGACTTTCCCGCGCCGTTCTCGCCCAGCAACGCGTGGATCTCGCCTTTTTGTAGTGTAAACTGCACGTCGTTGAGCGCGACGACGCCAGGGAATGTCTTGGATATATGCGACATTTGGATCAATGCCGATTCGCCGCTCATTGCAGCCCCTCCTTTTGGTATGCAAAATCCGCCTCCGTCTCAACAGGCGGGGCGGATTTTGCAGAGTCGGTAAAATTTATGGAATGAAGAAGAAAGAAAGTGAAGGAGAAATCAAATTAATATACGCGGTCCTTGATGTCTTCCGCGGCAGTTTCCTGACGGAAAATGCTCTCTTCGGGCTTTACCCACTTTTCAACCGTTTCGCCGTCCTTGAGCTTCTGAGCAGTCTCAAAGAAGATCGGTCCAAGCAGCGGGTTGCATTCGATGGTCACGTTGGCTTCACCAGCGACCATTGCTTCAAAGATTGCTTTGACGCCGTCGCAGGATACAGTCTTAATGTCCTCACCGGGCTTGAGACCGGCCTCTTTGATGGCCTCGATTGCGCCGAGCATCATATCGTCGTTGTGTGCATAAACACCCTTGATTTCAGAACCATAGGTCTTGAGGAAGGACTCCATAACCTCTTTGCCTTTTGCACGGGTAAAGTCGCCCGTCTGGGATGCGAGGATCTCAATGTCCGGGTACTCCGCCGCAATCTGGTCATCAAAGCCCTTCTTACGGTCGTTTGCCGAGGAGGCGCCGACGGTGCCCTCCAGCTCTACGATCTTACCGCTGTTGTTGAGTAGTCTTGCCATCTCATCCGCCGCGTTCTTGCCCTCTTCGATGAAGTCAGAGCCGATGAATGTTGCATAGAGGTCTTCCGGAACATCCGCCATACGGTCTACCAGGATGATCGGGATACCTGCATCTTTTGCCTCGGTAAATACGGCGTCCCAGCCGGTCTCAACAACTGGAGCCAAACCGATGACATCGACACCCATATCAATAAAGGATTTAATTGCCTTGATCTGATTTTCCTGCTTCTGTTGTGCATCTGCAAACTTAAAGTCGATGGTATCTACGTTCTGGCCTGCATGGAACTGAATGGAAGCAGTCTCTGCGTCGCGCCATCCGGATTCCTGCCCGATCTGTGCAAAGCCAACCTTCAATTTTCCATCGTCCGCGTCGCCGCCACCCTCGTTTGTTGCGCTCGTACCATCGGTCGAAGCAGTACCGTCGGTCCCCGCCGGGGTATCTTCTGTGCTGCCGCAGCCGGTGAAGCATGCGCCCATCATCAAGACAGAAAGGATAGCTGCTACAATTCTTCTCGTTTTCATAGATCGTTCCTCCTATGTAACTTTGACTGTTTGTTTTTTGGTTCGGCCGGTTTGATTACCGCCCTAGGGCCGTTCCCCTTTCGTTGTCTCTATTGTATCTGGTTTTGTTTTTAAAGTCTTTACGATAACAAAACTGGAATTTACAATATTTTAGCAGACCTTCGCTTTATTCTCTTTCATGCAGTCCCTCCTGAAAGGGGAACGTTACACAATTCTTTTCCCAACTTATGTAGTAAAAATCGCTGTACAAATGCCGGAATTTCCCCAATAGGCCCGATGTTCACAACTATTTGTTCGCTTAAAAGCAATAGGGATTCCCTACTTTTCGCATGGGCTATCCCTATTATAAGTGTCATTGCTTGGATAACATATAAAAGGAAGGTTGTCCACCCAATACCGCGGCTTCTGTCCTTTTGTAAATATTTTCAATGCAAATGGTATGCCTTCCCCATCCTTCTATAGACCTGTTTCAACCCGCCGCATATTTCTTTTCCACCCATAGCAACTGCCTTAAAATTTCCGAATGAAGTCAGGACCTCTGGTAAAATAAAACCATTTTCAATTTTTATAGAAAATCAAAACTATTTTCATTTTTTCTATTGATTTTTACATAATGGTGTGATTAAATATACATAGATTTAATGAATTTATAAATAATGCCAAATTATTTATAAAAAGGAGGTGTATAAAACAGTCTGGTAAGTTTGTCTATCCGGAAAGCAAGCCGGCAGAACTTGATCGTTGCCGCATGCCTTTCCTGCATTTTATAGGCAAACGGCGCGAGCTAACGCGCTCATTTCCATTGCTTTTTCGCAGGAGATCAAAGAAAGAGGATAAGGGGGAAATCAAGATGAAAAAGAAGGTGTTGGCACTTTTTCTGGTACTGGTGATGGCGCTTACCGGCACGGGACTTGGCATGCCAGTCGCTTTAGGTGCACCAGAGGAATTGGACGCTTATGATCAGCTGCGTCTGAAATGGTACAATATGGCTGTAGGCGGCGATTATGAGGAAAACGACCCGGATTTGCAGCCTATGCTCCAATCCATCAACGACACAGCGCAGGACTATTGGGATCGCATGAATCCTTCGCCTGTTTGTAACGCGGTAAACGGGCGCTATAATGGTGTAGAAGGAGCAGGCGACTCCTCTCAGGACTATTTATGGGAAGAGTATCCACTTGGTTGGCGCGGTGATTCAATTGATTCGAATAGTATCCATTTTTCGTATCAATATCTGCGTGCAATGGCGCTGGCACATGAGACGAGGGGCTGTGAATTATATCACAACGAAGCTCTTTTAGCAGATATTGAGCGTGGCCTGGAGTATTTGTATATAAACCACTTCAATGAAAGTATAAGCAATTACGGCAACTGGTTTGGGTGGGGAATTGGAGCTCCCATTTATTTGGATGAAACACTCATTCTTTTGTATGATTCCCTGCCGTGGGAAGATATCTTAAAATATGCAGTGGTATCTCGCAAATGGGCGGAGAATAATATGATTGGCGCTGCGAATTCCCTTTGGCAGTTACGTGCGAGTATGTATGCAGGTATGTTGCTAAAAGATCAGATGGGTAATTATAAAGGATCGCAAATGACCGGTGGACAGATGTTGGAGCGCGTACAGCAAAAAGTGCCGGATTACTTGGGGTATGTGACCAGCGGGGATGGGTATTATCCAGATGGTACCTATATTGCCCATTCCAATATCGCATATAACGGCGGTTATGGTTATACGGCCCTGTCCGAATCTTGCCATTTGGTGTATATGCTGACCGATACTCCTTGGGAAATTATGGATGAAAAAGCCAAAAACGTGTTTCAATGGATTTATGACTCCTACGAAACGATCATCTACAACGGGGTGTTAATGGATGCTTTCCGTGGACGCGAGATCGCCCGAACCGATATGAAACAAGCCGATGCGGCAATTATTGTAGTAAATGCAATCCTAATGGCGATCGAGATGGCGGAACCCGAGGACGCCGCCAACTATAAGTCCATGATTAAGCAGTGGTATGCAGGGAATACGTATACTCTAAAGAATCTGAATGAAAGCGCAGACCTGCCATGGCATAAATTCCCGTTGGATACCGTTGTACGGATCCTTAACATTGTCGACGACGACACGATCCAGCCCCGCCATATAACAGGAAAATATTATCAATTTACACAATCTGACCGTGCCGTTTTACGCGGCGAAACATTTTCTGCCTGTGTTGCAATGGCTTCGAAGCGAATCGCTCATTATGAAACTGGAGATGTCAATACAAAGGGCTGGAACACGGGAAGCGGCATGACCTACATATATAATGGCGATCTGGAGCGGTACGACGGCTTGAATAAAGCAACCATCGACTGGTTCCGGCTCCCGGGCACAACCTCTGTTTACAATAAGAAAGTCAATACGGGAACTTCCTCTCAATCTTTTGCTGGTGGTACGGGCGATGGAATGTATGGTGTTTCTGGAATGCAATTGGCGGCACCTGGGACCAATTTGAAAGCAAAAAAGTCTTGGTTTATGTTTGACGATGAAATCGTCGCATTGGGTTCGGACATTCAGTCCAGCGGCGATTCCGAATCTACGGAAACCACCTTTGAGAATTATATGATCGACGATGCTGGCGATAATCGCCTGGTGGTCGATGGAGAAGAACAGCCCTCAGAACTCGGATGGGAAGAAAAGAAATCCGATGTACAATGGTTGAATATTGAAGCAAATGTCGAAGGAGCCAACCTTGGCATTTATTTCCCAGAGAAGGAAACCGTTTCTATGAAAAGAGAAACCCGCTCTGGAAGATGGACGGATTTGGGCGGCTATAATACCGACGCAACCTTATATTCTGCCAACTATCTCACCCTTTGGAAAGACCATGGGGTAAATCCGATAAACGAAACATATTCTTACATCCTGCTGCCAAACAAGACAGCCAACGAGACGGCTGATTATGCGGGAAACAGCGATGTAACCATTCTACGCAATGACGCACTGGTCCAGGCAGCCTATGAGAAAAACTTAAATCTGGTAGGGGCTAATTTCTGGGAGGGCGCCTCCATTGATGCAAAGGGGATCGGTAGCTACCTGACTTCGGATAGCCCTTCTTCGGTGATGGTTCGCGAAAATGACCGCGAAATGGAAATCTCTGTGTCCGACCCAACACAAGAGAATAAGGGAAGTATCCAAATTGAGCTTAACCGTGCAGCGCGCGGAGTCATTTCTGCAGACGAGGGTGTGGAGGTGCTCTCCACAACTCCAACCATTCGGCTCAAGGTTCATGTGAACAATGCGAAAGGTAAGACCTTCTCTACTAAGCTTTCCTTTGAGGATCTGGGGGAACCGGAATCAACAGCCATTGAAGGCTTTAAGACCGAAGGGGACGAAGTGGTCGTTACGCTCGCACCAGCTGCCCGTGCAAAGGCTTACACGCTGAGATATGGCACAGAGAGTGGAAAGTATCCCTATACGCAATCGTCCACAGGAACTTCCATCCGTTTGAACGGCTTAACGGCAGGAGAAACCTACTACTTTACTGCGGTCGCGTTTAATGATTCCGGAGAAAGCCCGCAAGCTCTGGAACAAAGCTTTACCGTTCCGTTAACCACGCAGTTTACCGACCATTTTGATACTATGGATCAGATTTTGAGCAGGAGCTCCAATATCCTATTGGAGGTTTCCGATGGGGCAAACTTTAGCGGGGATACCTCTACGCTCAAACGTGCAACTATGGAGGAAGGTTGGATCACCTATTCATTGCCGGCTCTTTCCAACTTTACATTGGTTTCTTATATCCACTCCACAGCTCCTGGTACTGTGACTTTGTTTACTTCTCCGGACAATGAGGTATGGACTGAATTGCAGACAAAGGATCAAACCAGCGGCAGTAGTTGGGTTCGCCATACGATTACTCCTCTGGGGAAGATTCCAGAAGGTACCAATTATCTGAAAATTGTTCTGAATGGTACAACGAAAGCGTGGAGCCCACAGCTTTCCGATTTGACAGCGACGATTGCATATGGCGTGAAAGAACGTCAAATGGTGGATTCCATGGTGGATTTCTCCAAAATATATCGGGCGGATCATGTAGTATTGCACAATGGAGCGATTGAGGCACAGGACCAGAATACCGGCTCGTTGGTGTACAGCTTGACTCAAATGCAGGAAATGGTTGTGCAGGCTTCTGGAAACGTATCCCTTGCCGTCTCAGAGGACGGGCTGTCCTATACGGCGTTGGATGATCTGGAAATCACAGATCGCGCAATCCATGCGGAATTGAATGGCGCAAAATATGTGCAGATCATGCTGAACGGTGACGCTAAGGTGGGCGGTGTGCAGATCGATTATCTACATGAGATTGCGCCCATTGAAGCGATTCGATTTGATGAGGATACTTTCCGTGCAGTAGCTCTGTACGATGTTGAGCCGTCTATCAAAAAAGCCCCTATGAATGGCACCGGTGAATTGCTCTATGAGACTTCCAATGAAGCGATTGCCACCTATGGGAACGGTATCCTCCATCCCAAAGCAGTGGGAAGTACCGATCTGACGGCCTCCGTTTTAGGAAGTGACATTACGGCGGAGGCGACTGTGGATGTCTATCATAATGTAGCCAAGAACAAAACTGCAACCAGCAGCGCTTATTATAATGGCTATGCGCCGGACAAGGCTTTTGACGGCAACATGAACGATGCTGCACGTTGGCAGAGCAGCGGGAGTGGAATCTCTTGGATTCAGGTGGATTTGGGAGAAATCGCAGAAATCGAATGGATGGATTTTACCTGGGACAGCATAGGAGGCGACTATGCGGTAACATTTTCTGAAGATGGGGATACTTGGAGCAAACCGATCACAATGAAAGAAGCAGATGGTAAACAGGTTGCTGTGGAAACGCCGGGAATCAAGGCACGCTATGTAAAACTGACCGGACTGGCGGAGAATGCCGTCTACGGTTTAGTGGAATGGCGGCTCCTGAACAGTAGCCACGCGGGTTCTGACGAGGACGTAGTGGATACCAACATTGCTTTGAACCAAGAAATCCTATGCAGCAATGAGAATATTGAAGGCGGGTATGCGGCCAAAAACGCAGTGGATGGAGATCTCAATACACGGTGGGATGTCGATAAATCCCACCGTGACGACAACCAGTGGATCGCGGTCAATCTAGGAGAGCCTTCTACGGTTACTGCGGTCAATCTGAACTTTGAAGCAGCCTATGCAAAAGAGTATACGATCCAGATTTCCGATGATGGAAAGAAGTGGACCGATCTGCTGACCAATAAAGCAGGAGCGGTTGGCTGGAATTACCATAACCTGGAAAGCCCCGTTCAGGCCCAGTACGTCAAGATGCAGTGTATTAAGCGCGGGACTAATTACGGCGTAAGCCTGTTCGAATTCGAAGTCATAGGGAGAAATCAGGCATCGATGGAGCCAGTAGAGCTTACTTCTATTACCATGCTTCAGGATTCCGTCAAACTATTGCCTGGGCATACCCAAACGCTCAATGTTCTCACAGAACCAGTAGCCAATGCGGCGAGCCTCCAATGGAGCAGTTCCGACGAGGCGATTGCCACAGTTAACGCTAATGGACTTGTGACGGCACACAAAGAAGGAACCGTAAGAATCACTGCATGTGCAACGCTCAATCCAAAAGTACAAGCGGTTTGCACCGTGACAGTTGTGCCTTACAGCGGCCTCCCCGTTTCGGTAGCTTCCGTGGAAATTCAAAACGCTCCGGAAGAGCCTATGACGGTTGGTACATCACAGGCGTTGCAAGTGGTTGTCCTCCCGGAAAACGCATCCAATCGGAATGTACAATGGATCAGCAGCGACAGTTCCGTAGCAAAGGTGAACAGCCGCGGCATTGTAACCGCGGTTGCTGAAGGAACTGCAACCATTACGGCAAAAAGCGTTGTTTCGGATTGCGAGGATCAAGTGGAGATAGCGGTTGTACCGAAAGAAGCTCCATCGGCACATGTTCTGGTGGTTCAATATGGAAATCAGGCGACCATGGAATTCAATGGAAATGTAGAACAAGAGATTCTCGATCAGGACGGCCTGTATGCGGCGTCCGTTTTGGGCGGCACAGAACTGACGCTTACCTTTATTCCAAAGGGCGAGGAATGCACGTTCCGTACAGTAACCCTAAATGGCAAACCTGTAGAAGGCGTTACACCGGACGGGTTGACATTCGCTTATACTATGAAAAATAGTAGCGCCAATCTGACCTTTGTATTTGAAACCGTCAATAAGTCTGTCTTAAAGACCATCCTAGAGGTCGCCGAAGGATTGGTGAATAGCGAGGAGTGGGAAGCGGCCGTCCCGTCCGTGCAGAAAGCTTTTGATAAGGCATTGGCAGAGGCGCGGTCTGTGTACTATGACAAGGACGCGTCCCAAGAACAGGTGAATCAAACTTGGAGCAACCTATTAGACGCAATTCACCATTTGTCCTTTGCTAAGGGGGATAAGAGCAGGCTGGAACAGTTGGTTTCTATTGCCGAGGAGTTGGAACCAACAGACTTCATAGAAGAAAGCTACAACGTAATGGCGCAAGCGCTGGAGGATGCTAAAAAGATCCTACAGGACGAGGATGCGCTGGAAAAAGAGGTACAAGATACCTACGATACGCTGTATGAAGCAATGGTTTCTTTGGAGCGTGTAGCGGAAAAAACCACTTTAAACAGTGCGATTGCTAAAGCAGTTGAGATCGAAACGAATCTGAACCTTTATATGACCGATGGAAAAGAGGCCTTTAAACGGGCTCTGGCCGCCGCAAAACGGGTTGCCGTGGATTCAAATGTTTCACAGGAGAAAGTGGATCGTGCAACGGAGGCATTAACAGAAGCGATGGCTGCTCTCCGTAAGCTAGCAGATAAGACCCAACTGGAAGAGTTGCTTCACAGAGCGAATACAATCAATCTGAGAGGCTATACTTCCTCCAGCGTGTCCCAGTTCAAAGCGGCATGCAATGTGTTGGAAGCATTGGTCAGCCAAAAAGAAGTTGCAGAAGAAGAAGCACAAGCTGCTATAAAAGCCTATTTAGTCGCAGAGGGCAATCTTAAACCGGCAAATTCTCCTTCGCCTTCCAAGAAAGGAAGCTCTTCAAAAAATGCTGCAGCAAATACGTATGCAGATGCCGGAAGGGTCCAGGTAGCGCCTGAGAACTCCATAGGATCTGCTGTACGCTCTGTTTTGTGCGATACAACCATTCCGTTTACAGTCAAACATGGTAGCGCATATTGTTTTAAGATTACCGTATTAAACGGAAGTCCTGAAACACCAAGCTTCACGGTGGGGAATGGCAACGTGCTCAAGACACAATTTGTGGCTAAAAGAGGGAACGACTATTATTACCGAGTTTGGGCAATCGGTATGCCAGGCGAAAGCGCTGGCGTTTATACACAGATGCCCAACGAAACGCCCCAAAGACAATGCGTAGTTACCATCGTATAAAATAGTTTATTGGACAAAACCGCCGGTTTCCCGGCGGTTTTGTCCTTTTTTATAAGAATTCCTTCCTGTCAAAGTCCACCATGCGGCTTTGAATCCCTACGTTAGCGCAGTTGTTAAAGACGTTCAAAAAGCCCGGCGCATACAAATCTAGAGCTTATGCCATCCGGCGTTCCCCAAGATATTCTGGCTTAATAGGGTTTTGTACAGGCCAGAAAGAATCGGTATATTTCCCCGG
>ENA-ORMO01001060-ORMO01001060.1-human-gut-metagenome-genome-assembly--contig:-NODE-1060-length-33183-cov-5.543075_pt1 | contig 33183 bp, 37 predicted proteins | sample MGYA00242106_ERZ509001 | MGnify/ENA primary metagenome ERZ509001 (study PRJEB26280, sample SAMEA2338736) | human gut metagenome | biome: human gut; feature: human-associated habitat; material: faeces...
AATAATATTAAAAATAAAACTAAGTAGATTTATTTTAGCCATATAATTGTATTATATGGTATAAATATCTAATTTTGTCGAATAAAACTATATAGTATTATGGACTTTAGAACAAGGATAAAAGAACTTTGTCAAGGGCAAGGTATAACTCAAAAAGAGTTAGCAGAAAAAATGGGAATATCTGATATAAGTCTGAATAAGACTTTACGAGGGGAATATCCGCAGTTGCAAACATTAGAAAAGATTGCGAATACATTAAATGTTCCTATTGCCGAACTATTTGAAAAGCCGAATGCCAGTAATATTATCGGCTTCGTAAAGGTCGGAGATACCGTGCATGAAGTAAAGTCTGCGGAAGATGTAAAGGATTTAGCTGAAAGGTTATGATTATGGAGACAACTACAAAATACGACACTATTATCAATTTCTTTTTAGATAATTGGATTATAGCTACCATTGTTGTAGCAGCTGTAGTAATAGGGTTTATTCCTTCATTAAGAGAGGGAGTTCTGATTTTATTTGGCAAAAATCGAAGAAAGAATAAGGATATTGGCGATAAAATAGACACTCAATTGCTTCGATTACTTATAAAAGCAGATGAAGCAATAAGGAAAGAGCACCAAGATTATTATTTGCATGGTTGTGGCTCTGCATTTAATGATGTGTATGCTTTATCTGATTATTTGGTTAGATTTAAAGTTAGGTACCAGAAGGATGAAGATGCCAAAATTATTATAGATGGCAATGATGACCTTTATAACTTGGATAAAGCAAGTGAATGTTATAATGGGTTTGAGGAGCCACGTTATTATGAGGTTATAGGGAAAATACACAAAAGCATTCAGCGTCTTTTAGAAAAACGATTGCCTAAATAAGCAGAATCGAAGAAGAACTTGCGGAAATCAAGGAAGAACAAGCAGCTAAGAATAATCAAATCGGAAATAAAGAACAGAAAAACGCTTCTTAGTCAGAAAAAATACGAGGTCTATAATTTTTGAATAAGAAAAATGGGACATTAGCAGTGATTCTCTAAGAGTTGCCACTAATTTTTTCTATTCATAGTAGAATAATGAATAAATACTTTGATAGTATTCATATTATTACTATATTTGCATTGTAATTAAGTCCAAAGCGTTATGAGTTACAAATCAGTGAAAGACGTTGTAACTATGTTGCAAGAAAACGGTTTTGTTCTAAAGAGTCAGAGAGGTAGCCACATGAAGTTTGAAAAAGATGGTAAAGTAGTTATCGTACCGAATCATAATAGCAAAGGCGTTGAGAAAGGCACTTATTACAGCATTTTGAGACAAGCGGGGCTAAAGTAGCCCCCTTGTTCTCTCAATTTTAAAAAGGAGGTAATATGAAAACAGTAGAAGTGATTGTAGAACATGCAGGAAAGAATTTGAGTGCTTATATCGAAGGTGCTCCGGTCATAACTGTAGGCAATGACATGAAAGAGATTGAGGATAACATGAAGGAAGCAATTGAGTTGTATCTGGAAGATAATCCGAATCCTTGTGAAGTCTTGTCGGGAGAGTTTGAATTGAAATTTAAGATAGACGCTGCTACTTTTATCAACTATTATAGTAGTATTTTTACCAAAGCTGCTTTGAGCCGGATTACCGGAATCAATGAACGTCAGTTATGGCATTATGCAGCAGGAGTGCATAAACCGCGCAAACAGCAGTTGGAGAAGATTCAGAAAGGTATTCAGTCTTTGACCAAGGAGTTAGCTGCTATAAACCTACTATAAAGAATATCGGAGCAGAATTACAATCTGCTACTTTATAAATTCAAAATTAAGGCGTGAGGCTTCGGCTATTCACGCCTTTTTTATTATTTTACGACAATCGTTTCATTGTCGTGTATCGCCTATCTAATAATTTTTCATCCTATTCATTAATAGCGAAATTTACCGTATGAATTTATAAATCAAATCATACGGTATGAATATTCAAGAACTTATTTTGGCAGGGCTGCAACAAAAATTCACTGGGGTAGATACTGCTATATTAACCCGAATTGCCACCAAAAAGGCAGAGGGTATAACGGACGAGACAAAGGTAAACTCTATTGTTGAGGGTATCAGTTTTTCGGACGTGCTTAATTCCTATGGTGATTTCCGTGCCGGGGATGCTTCTAAAACCGCAGTGACTAACTACGAGAAGAAACATAACCTTAAAGACGGTAAGCCAATCGAGACTACCACAACCATCAAAACGGAAGAAAATAAAGACGATGTGCCTGCATGGGCACAAGCTTTAATTGATTCCAATAATAGCCTTTTGACGGAGGTTTCCACCTTGAAGCAAGAAAAGGCGCAAGCCACACGTCAGGAGCAGATTTTGGCAAAGGCTAAGGAGTATGGTATTCCCGAAAACTACGCCAAGAGGTGCGCCATCAAGGACGATGAGGACTTGGACGCTTATTTCAAGGACTTGAAGCAGGAGTTCGCAAATGACGGCTTCAAAGGCGTGACACCTCCCGAATCAGCAGAGCAAAAGATTGAGAAGGAAAATGAATCTATTGCCAGTATGATTTCGGAAGGAACCAAAACTATTGTTGAATCTAAAAAGTAAATTAAATGGCAGCAGGTACACATTATGACTTGAAACCGGATTATAAGCCGGAAGAGTTTTACCGTGTAGAAACAGGGGTTAGAAAGAGTGGACCGTGGAAGTTGGATATTGCCAACCTCACAGTAGGTTCTTTTTTGCCTGTATTTACCCCGGTACAGGCTGATTTGGTAAAGCGTACCATTGTTCCTGTTCGTAACGTGAAAGTTGTAGAGGCTTACACAACAGGAGTAGATGCTTTATCTATCAAAATTGCAAAGGAATCGTTGGCTTATGTCGGCATGTTTATTGGAAGTGGTAAGAAAGGCGCGAAGATAACCGCTATTGACAAGGGTAACAAGGGTTATGATATTCTGTCTATTGAAGCTGCTTTTGGTGAAAACATCGCAAAGGATGCAGTTTTATTTGAAGCGACTGCAGTAGCGGGCACAGTGAAAAAGAATACAGCGAACTTCGTTCTTTATGATGCGAAGAAAGTTGAGAGCGATGGAGCCGTTCTTTGCACCCTTCTGATGCAGGCTTACGAAGTGAAAGAAAGTAAGTTGGTTCTTCCAATTCATGAACTGGATAAAGTAGGGCTGACCTCTCGTTTCCAGTTTGAGTATTAATTCTAAAAAAGTTTAGATATGAATTTGACCATACAAACTTTATTTTCCGACCCTTTTATTGTGAACGCAGTTATTGACCGCGTTTTGCAAACAAGACAGGATAGAATCTATTGGCAGCAGTACGGATCATTCCTCGAAACCAAGACCCGTGTGTTCAAGACATATTTAGGAACGGTTACAGGTGTGATGGCTGGTTCTATCATTGGGAAAAATGACCAGAAGCCTATCCGTGAGAGACGTTCTCTTGGAAGCGGCTATACCGAAATTGCTTATTTAGGAGATAGATATCAAATAGATGTGGAGAGATTGTCCCAATTAGAAGACATTCTTAATAAGTTCAATGCGGCTAATACGGCTGACCAGCGCACTATCTTGAACGAGATTATCGACTTCATCTATGATGACTATCGTCAAATTCTGCTTGCTCCGCACAAGCGTATGGATATTGTCACTGGTGAGCTGTTGATGACCGGTAAGGCTAAAGTGCATTTGGCAGACAACAAAGAGAATATTGAATTGCTTGATATTGACCTGCCGTTCCATTTCATCACTCCCGAAGCCGCTGTTAAGGATAAGTTCATTTCTTATCTGAAAGAGCAAATTGAAGCGTTGAAAATCAAATACGGTGTATTCTCCAAGATGATTATGTCTCGTGGTACGTTCAATAAGAACATTGTCGGCAGTAAGGAGTTCGGAGAAACATTCAAGATGCTTCTCGGTGCTAACCAGTTCTATGTGAGCGGTGGCTTGATTACTTCACAGATGGCGTCAAGCGTGTTTACAGGCATCGGACTTCCTACCATCGAAATCAAGGAGGACTACGTTGAAAATCAGAACGGCGAGAACGTGCAGATTTACGCAGACAACCGCATTACTCTGTTGCAGAGTGACAATGTGATGCGTATGCGCCACCATAGACCGTATGTGATGACCGACCCGGTTCCGGGACGTAACTACACACAATCAGAGGGACAGATGTCTATCTGTAACTATCGTGACGGGGAGGGTAGATACATGGAATACACTGCAGAGTGGATTCCTGAATTTATCGCTCCCAACAAGATTGTGAACATTGACCTTTCAACGATGAACGTATGACGGTAAACGAATACATATCACAGAAGTTCCAGTCTTTCGGCATTCAGTTGTCGGAAGCTGACCTTTTGGATATGTGTCTAAATGCGGAGATAAGCGGAGAGGATGAGATGAACGCGGATTGTCACGGTCGTGTCTCCGTGGCGATTGCGAAATTCATCCCCTCTCTATTGCTTCGTGCCACTTCAATCAGTGAAAGCGGTTTCTCAATGTCTTGGAACATTCAAGGTATCAAGGACTACTATTCATTTCTGTGCAAACAGTACGGATTGAAAGACGAGTTGAGCAACAAACCCAAAGTAATCTTCTTATGATATTCGCTCCACACATATTGCAGGTAAAGGTTATCACCCCGATGGAAAAGGATGAGTTTGGCAGACCTATCCCTGGTACGGGTGGTGAGAGCTGGCAGGATGTATGTAAGTGCCGTTGTGATGATAACACTACCAAAGAGTTTTCATCTGATAACGGCTCTGTGTACCGTCCGAACTATCATGTAGTGTGTGAGAAGAGGGTCACTATTAAGGCAGGGGATGAAGTCCGTTGCATGGAGGGTGAGGTGGTGAGAGGTCAAGGCGAGGTTTACACGGTTAAGAGTACGAACTACTTTAACTATTCTGAACTATGGATGTAGATTTCGATTTCTCCGATGTCGATTCCTTTTTCGATGAAGGAGAATGGGAAGTCGAGAAGAAGAAGATTGATGTGGGCGATGAAGCTGTGAAGTACGCGGAGGAACACGGTAGCTATCAAGACCACACGCTCACTTTGAGAACGTCCAACAAGTATGATGTGGATAAGGATTGTTTGACACTCTATAACGATGCAGAATCACCGAAAGGTTATCAATATGCGTCTAACGTGGAATCGAAAGGATTTGATGTTTTGAGTGGTGCCGCTCTATATGCGGAGAAACGATTAAAAGAAGAATTTGAATGATAGTAACTACCGACATAGGAAATATTCTCTATCGGGATTGCAAGGCTTTCGGGATAGATATCGTACCAGCAGGGGAAACGCTGACTGGTGAATTGAAGTCTGAAAGGATTGTCATTCACACGAAGAAGCAACAGCCGGGCACTTATTGGAAGAAGTCTTTTGCTGAGGTGAATTTTTGTGTTCCTGATTTGAGCGAGAATGAAGCGAACGCCATCCGCCTTAATGAACTTGAAAGAGAAGCCATGAAACATTTCGATGATGTGGTAAGCACCTATGACGGTACTACCTACAATTACTCTATCGAATCAATCGGTACGGAAAAAGACACAGCTTTGAAGTGTCACTATGTGAATGCGAGAATTTTATTTGAAGTATTAAATGTAAAATGATATGAAACCATTTATAGGAATTAAGAAAATTTGGTATGGTGAACCTATTGAAGCGCCCCTTACTGCGTCTGCATTGAAAACGTGGCTCAGTAGTGCTACCGAAGTGAAGAACTCCCATCAAGATACATGGGGATATACAGAGGATGATCCATCCGTTACGGACTATATCAATGAGTTAACGGGAAAAACGTATTACCGTGATATAACAGCTAATGGGGCAAAAACAATAGCGTTTACACTCGGTGAATATGGGTTTGAAGATAAAGTAGCTTTACAAGGAGGAAAGTTGGTCGGATCAGGTGACGGATGGGAAGCACCTGAAAACCCAGAACTTGTTTATAAAGCAGTTGTTGGTATGACAAAAACAGGAAACTATGTTGTGTTCACTTATGCCGGTATCGTTGGAAAAACAAACTTTGTGGAGAAAAATATGGGACTTGGCGTTTCCGCTGTAGCTATGGATAATCCGAATGATGGAGTCTCTGACGAATATTGGTTTAACGGAGAAAAGGTTGATACTCCATCGGAAGCATCTTTACAATCTTTAAGAGCAAAATCCGTGGATTAAACTTTTGGTGGTTTAAGGTTAAGTTTTCAGGATGGCGGTGGGTGGTTGCTCACCGTCTTTTTTAAGCAAAAAAAATATGGATAACGCTGCTAAAATAGTAAACAGTGCTGTTCTCGGGATGGATTTTGAAACAGCAATAATAAATGGAAAAGCATATGTGATAATGCCGCCTACGATAAAGAAAATAGCAGGCGCAGGGTATTATTTATCAGACCTTGGGAACGGAGATACAATGAAAGACATGATAGCTTCATTGCCAAATATTGGAAACTCGGCTCATGCGCTTTCATGGTTCATACAAGGTGATGATAGCCTATATGATGAATTGTCAAACGGGACGCTTGAAGAAGTGACTGATGCGCTGTCAAAAGCAGTATCTATGATTTCCGCTGAAAATTTTTGCAAGCTGTCAGTTTTAGCGAGGAATGTGCAAAATCTGACAGCAAAAGCGAAGTTGTAGGTAATAGCTGCCTGCTTGGACAGATAGCAACATTCATAGAAAATCTGCATCTGTCTTATGATGAAGCGGTAAATCAAATTCCATATAGAAACTTAGTAATAATGCAAAAAGACAAACTTCACACCGCATATGGAGAGGTTATGGAAGAAATGTCAGAAGAAGAGTTTTTCAAAAGGAAAGGTAATAATCCGTTGAAGTAAAAATGGTAACGGGTAAAGAAAAAGCCGGATTCCTCCGGCTTTTATTATTCTTTCTTAGGTAGCCAAATAAATATTGTCTTTTTCGACTTCTCCATTGGCGATCATTGTAATTAATTACTCTTATTGTCCATTTCTATATTGTAAATAATAGGGTCGTATTTATTAATCTTCCCTGTTCCGAGGTCAATCAAAAAGCCCGGCCAGAACAATATATTCCACAAAGATTTAGCATTAAACGAAGATTCTATAACGAAAGGTGTATCCTTAAAACCTTCTTTCTTTGCAATAATCGTTTTGTCTGACAGTTTTTTCTTGATTTTTACTGTAGCAGAGCCACCCTCTTTTATTTCTGCCAATTTCACATTATTAGTTCCGTCATACAGCCTTGTGCCGTTCTCTCCCATAAAAGTAATAGATTGTTTAGAGCTTGAAAAGATGCTCATACATGATGAAAACATGAAAACAGCACATAATAAAATCAAAATCTTTTTCATGATAAATATTATTTTAGTTTTGTTTGCAAAATAACCCCAAATAAAGTTTATTAACAATATATTTTAAAGAAATGTTGATAATTTATATTCTGTCTAAATAGCTTAATCAACTTTTATGTTGATATTAAAACTCTTTTCGCAGTGTGGACACTTGACGGAGATACTGTTTTTTTTAGTTGCACTTCTTCCGGTGATGCAAAGAGTTGCCACATGGGGACATCTAAAGCAGTAGCGATTTTTTCCAGTGTTCCAATCGTAGGATTACCACCTAACATTTTAGATAGACTCGCTTGTGCCACGCCAATTTTGCTCGCAATTTCTGCAAGGGTAACTCCTTTATCCTTGCACACTTCTTTAACTCTTAATTCCATTGTGTTATTCTACCTTTATATTGATATTCTTTCCACAATGCGGACAAGTGAGAGAAAGACTATCGCTCTTTGGTTGCTCGAATAGTTCAGTTACCGGGCAGCCTATTGCATCAGCTATCCTCAAAAGAATTTCCGTAGATGGGTTACCATTTACATGAGTGCTAAGAGTAAAACGGGAAATACCCATCTTTTCAGCTACTCCATTAATTGATGTGCCATGTTCTTTGATGGCCTCTTTAATTCTTAGTTGCTCAATCATACTTCATAAATTTTGTTTCTGCAAAGATACATTAATATTAAAGACGTGGTATTATCGTATCACTAATTAAAGTTAAAAGGTGTATGATAATTGCACTGTTATTTGTTTGTGTGGTATGAAAATACCACCTTTGTAGCATCAAAGTTAAACAATAAGATATAAGCCTTATGACAAAAGAAGATTTAAACCAGATGTGCAAAGAATACCAACAGGTATTAGTAATGAGTGAAGCAGAAGTATTCGCCATGTACGAAGAAAGCAAAGCTGAGTGCGTAGCTTCTTTTGAGGTAGAGATTGACCTTTGGGAAAATTATTTTGGGTATAGATATTAAGGTATAAACACATAAAATATAAGTAGTATGAGCACAACATTAAGAAATCAGATGAAAGAGGTTATGAGTACTGCATGGCAGATGTTCAGAATCACAGGTGAAAGTTTCTCAGAGTGTCTAAAAAGAAGTTGGTTGCTTCTGAAACTAAAAGTACAGATGAAGAAAAGAACGGTTCAGTTCTTCTATCAAAAAGTATCGGGCGAAATTCGTCAAGCGTTCGGTACGTTACGTGATGAAGTGATAGCCGACAATGTAAAAGGTACAGGTCGCAAACCTAATGAAAACCTATTTACCTATTTCGATTGCGAGAAGAACGAGTTTCGTTCATTCAAGAAGTTCAACCTTATTAAAATCGCATGACTATGAAAGCAGAAATAAATATCGAAGAAGTAAGAAATAAATCAATTCACGAAGATTTATTTAAGGTATTATGCCTGTTAAAACAATCCCGTAACATCATCCATGAAATAAAGACTAAGGATGAGTTGCAAGACCATTACGAACGCTTAGACCATATTCAAACGGATTTAAACGATGAAACGGCTTGGATTGGCGAAATGATAGGCGATGTGATGAGCTGTAGAGTGGATGATTTAGTATAGCACGATTATCCAAAGGCAGCCTGCACGACTTTAAGGCTACCTTTTATCTGTTTTTTACGACAACGACTTCATTGTCGTGTATGAGATGAAAGAAAATTCTTATTTCGTTTGGATATGAAATAAATTTGCAGAAAAGAAAACAAAGATGTTCTTCGTGGTTGTCGAATATACGATAAGATATTAAAGGCGTTAGATTTAGTCCGTAGACAACCACATTAGACGGATTATTTCTTCGCCTTTCTCTTTTATATGATTCTAAGCGTAGATAGTATCTAAGAGGGTTCAGCAGAAGCGAGTAATGGCGCAACGGGGTTCGATTCCCCATCTGCTACAAATTCAGTCAAATTAAAATCCCCGAAAGCGGAAGTGACTGAGCCGCCAACGGGGATAATAATAAAGTTTAATACTGCAAATGTATGAAAACAAATCAAGAAATGGTGCGATACATTGATAATTTTTCAGTGGTACAGCGCACAAGTGATGGATATTTTGACGGAAGCGAACTTCTTCGGCAGTGGAATAATGTAGAAGGTAATCCGAGAAGAAGGATGTCTGAATTCATTAACAGTCCTAAAGTGAAGGAGTTTTTAAAGGCTCTTGCAGACGATGAAAGCCATAGGTCAAAAATCGACATTGGTGAAAATCAATTAGTTATAAAAGTCAAGGGTAGAAATACCAAAGAAGGCAAAACACCCGATAAAGTTTGGATGAATCCACTTCTGTTTATCAAATTTGCTATGTGGATAAATCCGACTTTTGAAGTCAAGGTATTGCGGTTTGTGTACGATGAAATGATTCGCTATCGAAACGATGCTGGTGATGCTTACAAAGAACTTAGTTCTGCTGTTATGAAGATAGTCCCAAAAGATTTCATGCCGAAAGCCATGCAAAAGGTAGGTGAAGCATTAAACTGGGTCGTATTCAATAATCACGAAAAGATGCTTCGCAACAAACATGGTGATGAAATGAAGCAACGTGAATTATGGCAGCTTGAAAAGAAGGTTGCAGATTTGATAAACGAAGGATTTATAACTAACTTCGACAACCTAATTAGTTATTTGAGAAATCAATATCAAAAGCGAAATTATCCACAAGTGTTTAACTATGCTTCTTGATTATGGAATATAAGAACAAATTAGATCATCTTAATTTAGCGGAACTTGCGGGCGTATTAAATGTGGATATGGAACTACTGCTTAATTCCATAACTCAAAAAAAGGAGATTCATATAAAAGATATACCTATCATAGTGACTTATGGTGATTTGTGTATTATACAAAGAGCATTGTTTGATGCACAAAAAGCATTGCTTGGTTTATTACAAGGCAAAGAAGATGCAATCAAGAAAGCGAATGGTGCTTCTGATGAACTTCATAAACTATTTGAGTATGTGGATAAGGTTCTAATGGATGGTAATATAAGCAAGGAAATTATACATAAATTCGATCCTGCTATTGAAATTCCGAATTGAAAATAATGCGCACCTCATTAGGTTGGGGTGCGCTATTTATATAAACTAAAAATCACTTTATATATGGCAAAACTTGTATTTCGTGTGCAAGCTGATTATGAAGAGGTAATAAAACTTCGTAATGAGATCGCAAAGTTAAAGCAAGAGCTAAAAAGCATGAACGGCACACAGTCTCCTGCTGCTTTTAAGGCTATGAATACTCAATTATCATCATCCACACAACGGATGAATGAACTGGTAAATGAAGCTGCCAAAGCTGGTGCGGTCATGGAGGGTAGTTTTAAAAAGAAAATATTCGATGCTTCCCAATCTGTAAATGGGTTCACTGAAAAAATCATCGCTCAGAAGGCAGTGATTAAGGATATTGAAGCTGATGTAAAACGTCTTGGTGATGCTTATCGTATTGCATTAAAACGAAATCCTCTTTCTGCAAGTGGTAAGCTGGACGAATATAATGCTGCCCGAAAGGCTTTAGATGAAGAAAAGGCGGCTTTATTTGGATTAACCCAGCAACAGGCAGAAGCACGTCTGTCAGTAAAAAAACTACGTGATGAATATGCTCTATACAAGGATGATGCAAAAGAGGTTGTAGAAACTAATAATGGTATCGCTATTTCTTGGAAGAAAGCCTTAGCGGTTATAGGTGGTGCTGGAGTATTAAAGGCATTAGGTTCTGAAATGATTCGTGTCCGTGGCGAGTTTCAGGCTGCTGATACTGCTATTGAAACTTTATTAGGAAACAAAGAGAAAGCCAATACCCTCATGTCACAAGTTCGTGAGTTTGCTAAAGTTTCCCCGCTTGAATTTTCTGATGTAACAGCAGCTACGCAGATGATGCTTGGTTTCAATATCGAAGCCGAAAAAGTACCCCGTTTTCTTTCTGCCATTGGCGATGTTTCTATGGGAAATACGCAGAAGTTCAATTCTCTGACCTTGGCTTTCTCTCAGATGTCAGCGACTGGTAAGTTAATGGGCGGAGATCTTAATCAGATGATTAATGCCGGATTTAACCCTCTCCAGCAGATTTCTGAAAAGACAGGTAAATCCATTGCCACACTCAAAGATGAGATGTCTAAGGGGGCTATCTCCGCAGAAATGGTTCAACAAGCGTTTATTGACGCTACTTCCGCAGGGGGGCGATTCTATCAGATGTCCGAAAATGCTTCCAAGGAGATAAACGGTCAGCTTTCCATGATGAACGATGCTATAGACACTGTTTTTAACGAGTTAGGTGAAAAATCGGAAGGTGTAATTATGGATGGCATTCAAATGACTACCTCGCTGATTGAAAACTATGAGACAGTCGGAAAGGTGCTTGCCGGATTGGTGGTTACTTATGGTACATACCGAACCGCAGTAATGCTTGTTACTGCTGCTGAAAGTAAACATACTCTTGTGGAAATTGGACTGACTAATGCTCGTGTATTGGCACGAAAGGCACAAATGGCTTTAAACGCTGCCATGCTTACCAATCCTTATGTCTTGTTGGCTGTTGCAGTCGGAGGGCTTACAACAGCTATGTGGGCATTTCGTGATTCAACAACATCGGCAGAGAAAGCTCAAAAAAGGTTTAATGAGCAAAAGGAACAGTCTGTTAAAAAAGAGCAAGAACATAAACAAAGGCTTGAAGATCTGATTTCCGCTATTCAAAACGAATACACCTCTTCTATGGATAGAGTAAAGGCTATGAAAGCTATAAAAGATGAATACCCATCTCTATTTCAAAAATATATAGATGAAAAGGGACATATTAAGGATTTAATAGCTTTATGGAAAGAATACAATGAAGAGGTTGGTAAAGAAAAGATAAAAGAAAACAAATCCAATTACAGTAACTCTCAAAAAATAATTGGTGAATACGAACAAGTTATTGGATTATGGAAAAGGTTTGGAGAAGATCCAAATTTTCATAAAAATAGCTTGAATGAATCAGAGAAACAGCTTGCTGATAAATATAAGAATGAGACTTTATCTACTTTGAGATCGAAGTTAGATGAAGAAAGAAATATTCTCACATCTTATCAAAAAGAAGTCCGTTCTGATGAACTCGCTCAATGGCAACTTGGTTTAAAAGAAAATACTGATGTTCAGATAAAGTCAGAACTGGATGAAATGAAGCGCCTTCAACAAGCAAGAAAGAATAATAAATGGTATTCTTTAAATGTAGGTGTTGGGTCTTTGAAAGGTACGACTACTGAGTCAGAATTGCAAAGCAGAATAGATGTGCTTGAAGCAGAGCTAAAGTCACGTAAAACATCAACCTATAAGCAAGACTATGACAAAGCTAAGAAAGAATGGGAAGACGCAAAAAAGAAACTCTCTGAAATAGAAAAAGACAAATCCAAGTTTACTTCAAAGCAATATGAAGAAGCCAAAAAACGGGAAGAAACGACTGAAAAGGCATATAAAAAACTTGGTGGTTTGACAGGTAGTAAATTAACGAAACAAGAAAATCAAGCCGATAAACTTAGAAAACAGACTGATAAATATAATGTACTTCTTGAAAAGCAAGCGTTAGAACAACAACGTTCTGCCGAAGACTTGCAAATGAAAGTTGATGAAGCCCGCATCAAAGCTATGGACGAGGGGTTTGAGAAGACCATTGCCGAAATGGAACTCAACTTTGAAAAAGAGATGCAGGCTATAGACCGCCAGAAAGAGGATGCTTTGCGCAAGAAGATTGAGGATGCCCGTTCTATATGGGAGACTAATCCAAAGAATAAAGGCAAGTCCTTTGATGCTGCCGGCATAAAGCTGTCTGATGATGAACAGAAATATTTCGATGAACTGTATAAAGCCGCTATTGCCAATAATGAGAAAACATACAGCGATTTAGCCGATAAATACCAGTCTTATACGGATGAACGCCTTGCTATTGAAAAGAAGTTTAACGATGATATTACAGTATTGCAGGAAGCTCGCAAAAAGGCAGAAGCAAAAGGTGATACCGATGAAGTAGCCAAGATTGACCGAAGTATTGAAAAACGTATTGAAACTAAAAATGAAGATGTGTTTAAACTTGATGCTGAGCAGTTCAAAAAAAGCATGGACTGGGAACAAGTATTCGGAAATCTTGATAAAGTGTCTACGGATACTCTGAAAAAGTTGAAAGCCAATCTGAAAGACTTTATTTCTTCTCAAAAGGACTTGTCCCCCGAAAACTTAAAAGAATTAGTTGATGCCATCGAACGGATTGATGAAAAGGTTTCGGAACGCAATCCCTTTGAAGCGATGAAGACTTCTTTCAAATCTCTTAAAGATGCTACAGATGCCCAACGTGAAGCACAGGAAGCATACAACAAGGCTTTGAAAGAAGGTACTGATGAAGAAAAGAAAAACGCAAAGGTCACCCTTGAAAGCGCTAAAAATAACAAACAGAAAGCTTTGACAGAAGCTACTGCCGCTTTGCATAAAGGAGTTGATGAAATAAGTCAGTATGTAAATGCTGGCAATGAGGTTATCGGTATCATGGAGACTTTAGGATTGAATACTCCTAAATGGCTGGAAGATACAATGTCTGGGTTCGGTGAAATGTTAGACGGTCTTGGAAGTATAGATATTACGAAACCGATGTCTATTATTACCGGAGGTCTGCAAACTGTGAAGGGCGCTCTTACTTCCGTGATTTCTTTGGGTGGGTTGATTCCTGGATTAAGTGGTGCTGATTATTCTCGCTACGATGAAATGAAAGCTCAGTATGAAAACATCAATTCTATCTGGGATGAACTGATTAGTAAGAAGAAAGAATACATTGATATTTCCTATGGAACCGAAGCTTTAAAGGCTGGGCAGGAAGCTCTTGATATTATCAAGAAATCCCAAGATGCGCAACGTAATCTTGCCAGAACTTTGGCGCAATCAGGGGCAAGTGCCGGATCGCATTCTATAGCCTACCGGCAAAACGCTGCATTGGGCGGCTATGCTTCAGAACTTTATAGATATGTGCGGCAGAATGGAAACTATAATGATATCACTAATGCCTTACTTGAAGCTTCTGCCGAACAGTTGCAAAAGGTGAAAGAGCAGATGCCTGAATTATGGGCAGGACTTGATGGCGATTTTCGCGAACATTTGAATAACATCATTAGCGGTGCTGAACAGGCGAAAGAGGTTCTTGAACAAATGAAAGAAGCTGTTGCCGGGATAAGCTTTGATGAATTTCGTAGTGGGTATATTGATTTGTTATCAGACTTGGATAGTACTAATGAAGACTTTGCCGATAACTTTGAAAAGTATTTGCAGAAATCTATTTTTGAGTCTTTATTGGCAAATAAGTACAAGGAACGAATACAGGCTTTATATGACACTTGGGTTGAGTATGGGAAAGACGGCCTAACACCTGATGAGGTTCAAAAACTTCGTGATATGCAGGAACAGCTATCAGAAAGTTTGTTGGCCGAACGTGATAAAATGATGAGTGATTTTGGTTTTACTACAAATGGATCAGAATCTAAGTCATCTACATCCAAAGGTTTTTCTGCTATGTCACAAGATACAGGGGAGGAATTAAACGGACGGTTTACTGCATTACAAATTGCTGGAGAAGAAATTAAGAATCAGAATGCTATTCAAGTACAATCACTAAATCTTCTCACAATGAAATCAGAAGACATATTTCGTGTAAATACGGAGATAAGAAACATCGCTGACGATACTCGTGATCTGATAGCACAATCTTATCTTGAACTGGTACAGATTTCAGAGAATACAGGTGCTATTGTAAAGCCTGTCATTCAGATGCAGAAAGATATTGCAGAAGTAAAGAAGAACACATCAAAATTATAGATTATGGCAGATTTATTGATAAATGGTAAAGACGCTTACACATTCTGGGGGGTAAGAATGGGAGAGGGATTTCTTGATGTAATTGGGGCATCTGCTCCCATGAAGGATTTTATTGAGAACAAAAGTCGACTTGAACATGGGAAACGGGTAATAATCAATGAGCCTAAAGTCGATGAGAGGGAAATAACTCTTTCGTTCACTATTGAGGGTAGTTCTCAGTCCGATTATCAATCAAAGAGAAAAGCTTTCTTTGATGAACTTTATAAAGGTAAGGTTGATGTTCAAGTTCCGGCTAATAGTAACGATATTTATCATCTAATTTATCTTGGGAAAAGTATCGCTTATGCGCAGAGTTCAGATCGGACGTTCGGGAAGATATCGAGCAAGTTTTGCGAACCTAATCCAGCATTACGAATCTAATTTACGACATTAATTGCATTGTCGTGTATGGAAGCCTTAATTGTTAGGGCTTCTTTTTTTTGTCATTTAACTTTGGCACTATGAATGAGGTGAAAGTCAAAGACATATCAGGAAATGAGATTTTTTCAACTCCTATAGATTCAGGCAGTAAGAGAAAGTTTCAGTTAATGAAGGAAGACTACGTTATTTTAAAGTTTTCCCTCGTTGATCCGGTTTTCTTTAAATTAGGTTATTATATTGATCTTCCCAATGATCCTACCGGCCTGTTTGATATTGTAGACTTGCAAAAGCCTACATACAACGATTCTACCGGTGGTTACGATTACGAACTACGTCTTGACGCTTATTATTGGAAATGGAAGAATAAAAAATTCTTCTACACTCCCGAAAATGCCGGACGTGAGGCCGGATGGAGTCTGACCGCCGGCCTTGACATTCATTTGAATGTATTCCTGAGAAATCTTTCCGTATTAGAATATGATTACAGGGGTACAGCGTTTGAATTTGAAATAGACTATAGTGTGGTTTCCCAATCAGCCAAACTTGTTACCTATGACAATACCAATCTTATCGATGCCCTTTCCCTGATGGCTGAGACATGGGAATGTGAATGGTGGATAACCAACCATGTCATTCATTTCGGTAGGTGCGAGTTCGGTGATCCTGTCGATTTGGAATTAGGGGTGAACGTAGAGGCGATGGAACGTAGCGACAGTCAGAGTACTTATGCTACCCGTATCTATGCCTTTGGCTCTACACGTAATATTCCGGAGTCGTATCGTAAGAAACTTATTTTCGATGTGAAGTCGGTCAATGGAAGAAGGATTTCCGATACGTCAAGAAAACTGGATGCCGAGTATTTTCCGGTAAGCTCTTACAGAAATGACGATGATATTGTTTTGTCTTACGAAAAGCCTTATTCGATAATGACAAACAGCCCTGCCAAGTATAGTGTATTGATTCCGGTATCCAAGAATATGCCGGCCGGGAAATATAGCATTCAAGCGGATAATATAACAGCCGGAATAACAGACCCTAACCAAGTCGGGCTTACTGTTCGTAACTTCAAGAGTACATTTAGTATCGAATATGTAACGGGAGGAGAGACGAAGCAGATTGAGATACAGACAAAAACAGAGGAGCGGGAAGGCAAGTATACCCCTACGGTTAAGTTTGATAACGCCATATTCACGCTTGAAGGCGATGCATCGGAATGTAGTATACGCATTGACTCATCTGTAGAATTCATAATCGATGAAGCAAATATACATTTCAATATTGCTTGCTACGGTGTAGTAAAGAATGAGAATAAAGGTGCTGATGTTACTGTCACTTTTATCTCAGGAGGTAATGCCGGTAAAACATTTGATGCGGTATATAATCCGGAATACAAAGCTGGCGAAGAATCGAATGTGATAGAGTTACCCGAAGGAGTCACAGCATCTTCTGGTGATATGTACACGATTGATAACATCATCAAAGGGAAAGTCCCCACCAATTATTTCAGTAAGGATGATGCTGAATTGACGGTTAGCGGTGTTGTACAGAAACGCTTGATGCTTCCTTCTGATGTCCCTTACGTAGATGCCTATCGCTACAGTCCTACGGGTGAACGTATATATATTGGAGATTCACGTTATGACAGCCCGTATAATGTGGAAATGCCCGTAGAGGAAGCCGTTGAAGAAATAGTCGTTTTTGAGGATGAGTACGCAAAATATATCGGTTCCACAACAGAAGTTCCGGAACCGGATATTGTCGAGGAAGAGGACAGCGAAGGGAATAAGACAGGCAATACGCATCTTGTGTACACATTCAAAGATACAGGGCTTAAGGACTTCGATAATAATTATCGTATAAAAGGTGAAGATGTCCGTGTGATATTCCAAACCGGCAAATTGGCAGGTCTTGATTTTGTTGTAGAGCTGAAAGGTAGCGGTGATAGTGGTACTACTTTCGAAATTGTTCCGAATGAAGACTACGGCCGTTTGTTACCGGACGATATACTTTTTCCTCAGTCGGCTCATGTGGAAGATGGGAAAGAAATACCGGCTGATACTTACATCCTTTATGGGTTTGATACCGCATTCCTCTCGGAAGACATGCGTCCTAATGCGGAAAAAGAATTGCTCTCGACCACTCAGAAGTATATAAAAAAAACTATGGTAGACCCGTCTACTTATAGTTGTACAATGATGTCTGATGTTGTATACGATAAAGACGGCAATCATAAGCTCTTTGAAGCAGGAGACCGGGTGAATCTTATCAATAAAGGGTATTTTGAAAATGGTCGTCAATCCCGTGTAATCGGATTTGAATATAATCTTGATATCCCTTATGATTCCCCTGTTTATATGGTTGGGGAAACAGCTCCGTATTCGTTAATCGGAGAGATAGAAAGCAAGATTGACTCTTTGGCTTACAAAGGGCAGACATACAATAGTAACACATCCATAAGTGGAGGCGGGACAAGTGTGTATGTGATTGGGGTTAACGATAATACTGCTCCTTCAGATAGAAATGTCTTTTCTGCAAAGAACTCTCTTTCAAAGTTTCTTCGAAAAGATGTTCCAAATTCTGCCGAAGAACTTATCACTTTCATAAAAGGCTTGATATCTCAAGGCTTGGTCACCGCAGGCGGCGGTATTCAGTTGGGTGAGAGTTTTGCCGGCGGTATAACCGGACATGGCGGTCTCTTTACTGCAGGCGGGCATGGTGAACTCAGATCCTTGCGTGTCAATGAATGGTTTGAAACTTCTGAATTCAGGTACAACTATGTGGACGTCACCACCGGTGAGAAGTGGTCTGCCCCGGGAGGCGGTATCGTAGAATCAGTTGTAATGGATACCGATCCGGAAGGGAATGAATTGAATACCGGTGTGGTGACCTTGAAACTGGAAGCCGGCCAGATTGGCGCGGTCGCTTTCGATGACCTGGCCATGGGCATGTACCATTTTGAGAGCGGGAATGCTACGGAGGATTACGATGACGGCAAGGGCAACCGCCGGTTCTCCGGGTTCACTACTGTGTTTTTCCGTATTACTGAGATTATAGAATCGGGACTCAACAGCAAATTCCGTTTTGAGCTTCGTAGCGTTTCGGATAACTATCCCAATCCCGTGCCGCCTACCGCAATGATGCACTTCGTATGTTTTGGCAATGTGAGCAATAAGTCCCGTCAGTCAAGTATGTATCAGACGCGCACATATACAAGGTATCTTAAGAATGTGGACTGGTGGGAATTCTCATTCGGTAACATCGCAATGCAGTTCGGGGACCTTTCCAACCTGTCCGTATTCGGGGCGGACATGACCGGGTATTCCGCTTATGTCGATAGCTTGTATTTTACCGGCAAGATAGAGCAACTTGAAAAGATCGTTGAAGATACGCTTGGCGACGGTGACTTGCGCATGGAGATTAAAAACAGTGAAGACGCTTATGTATTCGTTGACAATAATATTGATGTTATCCTAACAGCGAAAGTCTTTAAGTATTTCAAGGACATAACGTCTGAGGTTGTTAAATGGGTTTGGACTCGTGAATCCGGTACATCCTTAGCAGACATTGCAAGCGATGCTATATGGAATGACAACAACTCATCCGCCCGTGAAAGTGTGCATATAACTGCAGGTGATATTACTACCGATTCGGTAAAATTTATTTGTGAAGCGACAATAGGAAATATAACGATAAGAAAAGAAGAAACATTTAAATAAATAGATATGGCAGTATTTAATAGAGTTTATTCCCCTCTCGGAACACAAATTTCCATGTTGGTTGCAGAGGGTTCGCTAAAACAGGATTATGATGCGGATAACAAAATCTATACCCCTGACCGACGCATACGCCCTACGGCAATACAGCCGGTATGTAGTATTACAGACCCATCCGGTATTCTTGAGAATGGAACTGTAAATCTTTATATTACGGATATAAAGTGGTATGAGAATGAAATATCTGAGGCTAACCTCATTTCTCCTACAAATTCAAAGTACAAGATTGATTCAACCTCAAACACGAATAACAGAGGCAGGATCATTGTATATAAGAACGTTAATTTTGATGCACCGGTTACATTAATTTTCACTGCGACTTTCGCTGATATGGTTAATGGCAAGTTAAGGCGTAAAGCCTATTTTGTCGGTACATCTGTATTGGCGTCAAATGTCGCTGCCAGTTCACCGGCTGTTCTCAAAACAGACTATCCGCGCGGACGTTGTTTTAATCCGATAAAGGGATTGACATACTTGAAGCTGTCTGCTGATTTGGTAGCTGGCGAGACATCTATTCCATCTGCATACTGGTGGTATAAAAAGAATGGTTCTGCCGAATCATTGATAACAGACTATGTAGGACATAATTCGCGCGAATTGGAAGTACCAACAGCTTCTATCGGCAAAGAGCAACATTACGTCTGCAAGGTACAGGACTGTCGTCAGAATTTGACGGATGTCCGCAATGAGTACTTGAATGAGGAACTTGACAAAATATCCGAATACCCTCGCAATCTGCTTGCCAAGCAGTACTTCCTCGATCTGAACGATGAGGTTCAGCCCGGTGTAGTAACGGAGGGAGAAGATGCGGACGGGAAGTACATTTGTGTGCCTAACCCAGCGAAATTACGTGTTTATGTAGGTGGAAATGAACAACGTGATTTATTCTCCGGAAAGATGTCTTTCAAGGAGAATACAGCATATGTTCTACGTGTTGTGGGAAAATATGTTTCTGAAACAGAATCCCAATGGGGCTTTGCATTTATAATAGCGTACACGGATGGTACGGTTTCGTCAGCATTACGATTTGACTACATGGCTAATAAAAAAATAGAGGCTGTGCATAAAAGCACTCTTGGAAAGACGATATCACATATTTCTTGTACATATGGCTTTGACATTCCGTCTTACATCTACGGTATCCAGATCACTGAGGAGTACAACTACAACCTGCTTGAAGGGGATACGGAAGAGGTAACGGTCACTTCCGTTACTGGTGATAATACTACGAATAAACATATAAAAATAAGTAAGGGATTATCAAATAAAAAACTGACTGTTGGTATTGATGATGTATTAAATCTAACAGGTGATGCAACGGAGTATTCAGTAGCTGTGTTTAATTCCGGGACAGTCGGCTCGACAATTTCAAATTTTGTTGTTCTTTCTACTTATAGAAAGGTAGGAGTATTAAATTTAACAGATGGATATGATGCTTCGCAACCTGCTTCTTTAATGCTTTATGCAGGCAAATCAGGGGCTACAGCGGGTAATTCTGTCAAGTACAAGAATGTACAACTTCTTGAAGGCGAGTACGCTTGGAATGTGCTTGGTGAAGATGTTGAGGAAGTTACTATTGTAGGAGAATCTATCAATTCGTATAAATCAATTGAGATCAAGGATCCGATACAAGCCGGTGGTAAATACACATTGGATATTGGAGAGATAATAAAAGTGGAAGGTTCTACGGAAGAATATACAGTACAGATGTACCAGTTTGGAGCAGTTAATTCTTCTATAGCAACTCCTTCCGGAGTTATTACTCAAAATCAGAAATCTATTACATTTACCGTAAATAGTAAATATAATCCAGAATTAAAGGTACATCTTGTGTTGTACGCCGGAGTTTTAAATAACACTTCCGGTAACACGGTTCAATACAAGAATATCCGTCTCCTTCAAGGCGAGACAGTTCTTCCCTCCATGCCGGATTACACACCTCACTTCGTTCCATCCGCACCGGACATTGAAGTAGCGTCGGAAGCCATCCAATTGCCGGAAGGTTACCGGCCGGACGTGCAAGGAAAGACGATCAATCATGAATTTACCCTTGTGACTCGTTTACCTCCGTACAGGACATCTGTTGTTACACCGTATGGAAATGATTCTGGAGTTATTTCAATTCCTTCTGATGTGAAGTTATTTCCGGCAGGAATACAGGTGGACGTTGCCGGTATAGGGACATTGGATAATCCGGAAAGATACTTCTCTGCAGATTGGGGCAATGGCTTGAAGGGCATGAACGTGCTTCTTGATGCTGATGATATCGGATTGGGTGTGCAGGAGGTAGAACCGGACGTGGTTGAAGGGATGGAGCATGTGAAGTATGGATTAGCTGGCTATTTCGCTGCTCCTACTTCTAACTTAGAAAAAATAGAAACAGGAACGAGACTTGTTGTTGAATGTGATCTATCACATACTACCGCTTCTCGTCCAATTTCTATAAGGAAAAACAAATACGGATTTTATATTACTATTGATGCAAATAAAAAAGTGTTGATATATATCGTATTTAACGATTTATCATATCGTGCAAACGGATTATTTGAACCATCTAACCCTATGCTTATTGACATTAGGATGGGAGATACATCTGATGAGTCGTCAGTGATCATTAACGGGATAACTTATAAGTTTAATAGTGTTGGTCTTAATTTAGGTTTTACTTCCGATGATGCATTTTATATCTATAGAGAACTGAGGACATCCTTGATCGAAATATACAAAGATGATACTCTCCTTCATAAATGGGATTTCGAAGGTTCCACTTCTGCCGAGAGACTATCAGATAAAGCGGAAACAGAAAATAAGATATCAATAGTAATGGGGGATGGATCAGAATTTATCCCCGTATAACAAAAATAAAAAATTATGGCAAGATACATATTTATAGACAGAAAGACGGCCCTTGAAAAAGGGCTTATCACCTCAGAGTCTGCATGCCGTCAGAATGCAACGACAGTGGTGTTGATCGAGGATGAACTTAAAAAGCTCGGTGATGACATTGACAAAGTGATTGAGGAACTTGGTGCTACTGCGATGAATACCACGCAGGCATTAAGAGAGCTTCAGAAAAGAGAATGGAATTAAAGTATGTTTGATTAATAAAAGAATAGTTATGACAACAGTAGTTAGGGGTGGTACAACCATAAAAAGATTGAGAAGTAAGGGTTCGCTGACAATGAATTTGCTCAGCACAAAATCTCTCGTACAAGCGACTAATGGTACTTCCGTACTTGTAGACTGGACTATAGAAGCTAATCAACCGACTGTTTATCCAATAATTCGTAACTCTAAATCTACGGAGTTAGTATATGATTACGTTAGCGTTGTATGGAAATATGATGGTGTGGTTATTACTGAAAGCGATTCGCGTTTTGATATCACCAAGACATACACAATGGGATCGCATGAAGTTCCTTGCCTGATTATAAAAGACAATCTTGGGCTTTCAATGACCAGTAGTAAATTGATAACTTGTGATGCTACTGTAAAAGTGGACGGGTTTAACGAAATTGTATCTTCTGATATTGAGGTATCAAGAATGGAGGCATCCCCGACGACATATATAGGGGAAATCGGTATGACAAATGGAGGTGTCATATCGTCCGAAGCAGATACTATTACCTTAAATACAGTTTTATCGCAAGGTGGAAATTTAATTTCCAGTTATGAAGTAGAATGGTATAGAGTTGTCGCAAACGATACAGACGAAGAATTGGATGGTTTGGAAGCATTGGGAAAAACTGGAAAAACTATCACTCTTGAACGAGATGATATTGACCTGATGGAAACCATTGTTGCTAAATTCAAAGTAGCAGATTCAGTTGTCAGCACTAAATCGGTAGATGTGCGCGACGAAACCGACCCATATATACTAAATTTTACCTACGATACACCGGGCGGTTATCTCGATGAGGTGAATGGTGTAACCGCAACCGCACAGGTTATAACACGTGATACCCATCAAGAAGTACCGTTATTTACCTATTTTGCATTTTCGTTAATGAACGGACTTGTGTTTATTAGGGATCAAGCAAAATCGACGAATAATAAATTTAAGATAAATAAGTCTGATTTTGAAACAGACAATGTTGACCTATTATGGCTTCAAGTAGAAGCGACACCATCATGAAAGTAAAAGGAGGCGTACCAATACGTAGAATTCCCCGTACCCCTACAGTATCAATCCTGCCGGGGGAACGGGTGTTCCATAAGCTTCCTGACGGGACTTATGAGCCGGCCACGATCACTTTGTCGGCCATCGTACAAAACATTGATAACCCGAAGTACCAATGGGGACGTATCCTGAATGGCAGTTTCCGGCCGTATTCCGTTGTTCTCAGCTCCATGATTGCTTCTCCGGTGCATGCCGGTGTGGTAGCCGTTAAGGTCACGGGTGACAATGTACCCAACGCGATAATTGCTTCCGAGACACTTACCATAGTGGAGGATGGCGTGTCACCGGTGCAGTATGAAATTGATATCAAGCAACTGAACCGCAAAGTCGAAGTCATCTCTTGTGACAATCGCGGGAATCCAAAGATATACTATCTTGCTACTGCATATTTGTTCAAGATAACAGGGAACAAGAGAGAACTGTGTAGTAACTTTTATTGTACTGTTTCGTATTACAAAAACGGGGTAGTTTCCAAGTCAGAAGGAAGTTCCGAACATGTGGATAACTATACGTTTGTTGTCGATGGTGACTATGATGACATCTTGGTCAGATTTACCGATAGCTCAAATGTGGCAAAGGAAAGAAGCATCTCGAAAGTCTATGATGGTTCAACAGGTAATCCGGGAAGCAATGGATATACCTACCGCAGTAGGGGTATGTTTACCATAGGAGAGACTTATATTTGGGATGATATGTACCGGGATGTTGTCTTTACATGGTTCAATAACAAGCTGTACACTTTCCGTGTAAAAGAAAAGGGCACGTCTGTTATAGACCGTCCGGCTTCTTCGAATGGGGATGGGAACTGGGATGTTGCAAACGATATGCGGTTTACTGCTACCGATCTATTGTTGGCGCAAGACGCGATAGTCAATGTCCTTGGTACTTCCAAGATTTTCATAGGCGAGCTTGACAAGACCGAAGGATGGGAAATAACCAAAGGAGCAATCAAGCATACCGGTACGGGACTCGAATTGACTAAGGACGGAAAGTTGTCCGCGCCTGAAGGTGGGATAACAATAGGTACAAAATCCGTTGAAGGCATGATTGACGATATTCATATCGGAGGCAGGAATTATGCCCGCGGCACATCTGATGAATGGAGTGAGAGTGTTACATTGAAGGGTAGCACAAATCAGACATTTTCTTTGTATGACTGTTACCTTACCGACGTAAAGGCCGGGGATGTCGTATGTTTTTCCTTTAGCCTTGAATACAGCAACATAGTAAAGAACTCGAATCCCATATTCCAATTGCAGGCTCCGGGCAGTGATACAGGATGGGACAATGGTGGTATGAACGCTAATATTCTTCCGTTTGTTCAGGCAGGTAGTGGTACTGTCCGTGTTGTTGCGTTCTATACCGTCACAGAATATCAACTAAACAATAAGTATTGGCCGGTTGGTATCCGTTGCGACAACATGACCGGAAGTGTTCGATACAAGAGTTTCAAATTCGAGATAGGAACAAAGCCTACGGACTGGTCACTTGCTCCGGAGGATTATGTCGAGACGGGGATTGACATTCAGAATCGGAAGATTACGTTAAAAGCTGATACTACCGTATTTCAGAATAATGCCGGTGAGGATATTGCAATCTTTGATGATGATGGCATTGTCGCTAAAAAAGTAGAAACATCTAATTCGGGAAAAAGAATAGTTATTGATCCATCTGAAAGTTCTTTGAACATATATGATGCATCTGACAGGATGGTAATGGAAATATCTTTTAAAAATGTAGATTTCGCGGATATACCTTATCCTATTATCAAATCCACACAGTATGATATTTCGGGAAACATTGTTTCTAAATCAGTGCTGTCTGGTTTCGGGATTGAATGTAATCATTATGCAAATGGTGAGATCAATATTACATCAAGTCTGAATAGTGATGGCATTACTACTCAAAATGGAATTTATAAAGCGGTATTATCAAGTACTGGATTAGATTTTTATAAAAATGGAAACCTTACGAAATCCTATCCGAATCAATAACAAAACCGCCCTGCTTTCCCAAGCAAGGCGTTACGCATACATAAACAACTTATTAACTTCCATTTGAGGAAAGTAAAGTCAGAAAAGACAATGCAAAGATACCATTATAAAACTAAAAAGAAAAAGAAAGTTAAATAAATAGCCCGACTTTCACAAGCCGGGCATACGTATTGCTAAAAATATGCCACACCTGGCGCATGATCGATTGAATTGCATGACAAATATACTTATTAATAATTAAATAAAAAAATGAAAGAGAAAGCAATTCATCAAGTTACTTCCAGTGTGTTTGCCCCAATCGCTGGTAGTTTTGTAATAGACAGCTTACAATTGATGGTTCCTTGGCTTATCGCTATGTTTTGTGTAATCATTTGTGATTTGGTGACGGGAGTAAGAAAAAGTCTATTGTTGAAGGAACACGTGAGGTTAAGTCGTGCATGGAGAGCAACTATGGGGAAAATGGTCACCTACTTTTCATTTGTAGTCATGGTGGTCATGGTCAACAAGGCGGCAGGCGACAATCTTCACATTGACACTTATGCCTGCTTGTTCGTATGTTTTATTGAGGGGTGCTCAATCATAAGCAATATACTGAAACCTAAAGGATATAACATAAATCTTGCTGCTGCTATTGCCTTGTTTAGCAAGAAAGTATTCAGTGTAGACAAGGAGGATGTTAAAGACGTAATAAATAAGGAAAAGAATGAATAAGATCGATTCTATTATCATCCATTGCTCGGCTACAAAAGCCGGGCAGGATTTGAGAGCGAAAGACATTGACCGGATGCACCGGCAAAGGGGATTCGCTCAGATAGGTTATAACTTTGTGATTGACCTTGACGGTACTGTGGAGAATGGACGTCCATTGTCTATAGATGGCGCTCATTGTAATACGAAAGGTTTTTCCGGAGTGTCATACAATAAACACAGTATTGGTATCTGCTACATTGGTGGTCTTGATGTAAACGGACGTCCGGCAGATACTCGGACAAAAGCGCAGAAGAACGCCCTTCGTGACCTTGTAGCAAAACTATGCAAGGAATATGATATAGTCGAACTATTGGGCCACCGGGATACATCTCCCGACCTTGATGGCAGTGGGGAGGTTGAGCTGGCAGAGTATATAAAGGCCTGTCCGTGCTTCGATGTCAGAAGTGAGTTTTCTAACTTTCTTCGTAATACAGTTATCCGGCCATGAAACGACTAATTTACATTATAACTTTTATCCTGATGTCGGGAATGTGGTTATCATCTTGCCGAAGCATTCAATATGTTCCTGTAGACACCATAAAGACAGAATACAAATATATAGACCGCATACAGCATGACAGCATCTACCAGAAAGATTCTGTTATGTATTATGTAAAAGGCGATACAGTATTTGTTGATAAATACAAGTATCTGTACAAGTACCTTTTCATTAATAAGGTCGATTCATTCGTGAAGGTTGACTCCATACAAGTTCCTTATCCTGTTGAAAAACAGCTAAACCGATGGCAATCTATCAAAATGGAGTTGGGTGGGTGGGCATTCGGAGTTATATTCATAATAGTTTTAATCATTATGGTGAGAATTATAAAAAAATGAGCAAATGATTTTGTATATTAAATAAAGGTATGTATATTTGTACGTTGCAAAAAACGTGCCAACTGAAATAAGGAGTGCCGCAACGCCGAGATTTAAATCAGGTGTTGTGGCATTTTTTGTCACAACATCAATGTAAAACAAAAAAATAAAGATTATGAGAAAATCATTAAATCAAATTATTAATGAAGCAAATGTAAGACTTCCAAAACAAAGTCAGGTTATAGAAGATTATTACTCTATCAAGATTAGTGATGGTATAGGTGGTGTTGTAACTGTTACTTATGTAAAACATTATGGTGGATGGGTTTTACATAATACAGATTATCAATAAACATTTAGCTTAGAATTACGCATTGACTTGTTTAGAAGTGAAAAGAGGTAGCATGATACCTCTTTTATTTTTGTAGCCTTTCCTATCAACAGCACACAATATCAACAAACTCTCAAAAAGGGTACATAAGATAGTACTAATATATAATTGAAAAGTTTAATAAGGATATAAAAAAGTGAGCACTTTTCTTTTAAGTCAAGTATAGCTATAATTGGTGAACACTTATATTATATTGTTTGCTGTGATAAATAGGAACAAACTTTAGTACCTTTGGAATCTATTATTTCTGGAAATATTTTTTATTTATCAAAATCATGATTATATTTGAATTGATAATATTGTTTTAAAACTTATTAGATTTTGATTTATGATAAGAATGAAAAGAAATGTAAAAGATTGGCTCGTTTGGGGAACTATCATTCTCACATTAATCATAATAGTCATTTTAGCTTTCTATTTTATTCAGACCCAAGGTAAGTTTGCGGATAAACAGACCGATTGGGGTGAGTTTGGAAGTATATTAGGAGCGATTGCGGGATTTATAGCATTCATTGGAGTTCTTTTTACGTTAAGACAGAATAAACGGCAATTTTTAAATAGCGAGGATAGAGCTGTCTTTTTTGAGTTGCTTAGGATTTTTATTTCATATCGGGATGCCTTGCAAGTGAAAAGAATAGATTGGGTATATGATGAAAAACAATGTGAATGGAAAATAACTCCTTACAATGAGTTTTGTACACCTGAAAAAACTTATCGTCAGATTTACGTAGAGTTATACCACATCTTTTATTTAGAAATAAGAAGGAGTATTCCAGAGAATTTCTCCAAAGAAGAGTTGGTGAAAAGGATTATTCCCCCAAAAAGATCAAACGAGCAATGGATGTTGACTTATAAACATTTGGCAATTGCCATCGATAATATTTATTCAGAACATGAAGTAGGGTTGTATGGAGGTAGTGGCATTACGTTACCCGTACATCAAAATTTCTATGATTATCTATGTCTAAATGTAGTTAATATTTATTTTGAACAGAATAATCTTAAACCAATAGTAAAAGCCTGCACTAAAGCTGCAAACTATTGTTTTGCCCCATATAAGAATCAACTTGGCACATATTTTAGGAATGTTTACTACATCTTGGAAATGGCCTCAGAGTTTAACTCACCCCAAAAATATTCAAAGATATTTCGTGCACAATTATCAAAATATGAATTGGTTCTACTATTTTTTAATTCATTCAGTTCGTTATCAACTTCCAAAACGCGAGATTTGTATTTGAGTTCTGATTTATTCAATAATCTTGAATTAAAGGATGTAAGATTGAAGGAGGGAGTCAATGACGAATCTGTATCCCGTATGGTATATTTAAGTTTCCCACCTATATTGGCTCAAACAGTGATTGAAAATGAATATGTCTCTTATAACTTTCTAAAGAAACTGTATGGTGCGATTCAGTGAGTGAATAATAATATAATAGATTTAGGGAACAACTAAATAGTGTTTTTTCCAATAACCATAAAATAATAGGGAGGCATATTTTTAGTTCCTAAAGTTAGGAAGCTTAGTACTATGAATTGTTTTTTGTTACCTTTTTCAGAAAATACTATAATTATGGTACATAATTACGATTACGAATCAGTCCAATATCTTTTAAACTGGGCAAAGAATATGCTTGAAAACAAAGCGTATCCGGCCTCCCCGTATCAATTAAGTAAATGTATAAACATACTCGATTGTGAGTATTTTATTGAAAGCTCGATAGCTACTATATCGAAGCACTGGGAGAATCCAACGTTTCACCCATATATGAACATCTATGGGAATTTAGGGAAAAGATATCAAAATTAGGATAATATGGTTTGGTTGGCAGTAGACAGTGACGGAAGTGAGCATATATTTGTTCGCCCTGTAGTAAGGTATACACACACTAAAGAAGAGAATGAACGTTTAGTGTTATCTATAAAAGACCTGAATAATCCTTCGGATATCTGGGTAGAAGATTTTACCGGAGAAGATATAGGTGGATTCGGTATATCTTCCCCGCGTATAGAACTTCCCAAAGGGACTATACGAAAAATAATAGACCGAGATCTAACTTGGGACGACGAAGCTGTTAAGTTAGAGTAATATAAAAGTGGAATGAACAGAACGTCCGACTTGTAAGAGAATAAGTTCGAGCGTTTTTGGTAGTTAAATGTATATCTGTTCATCAAACATATAGTCTATCAATTTAAAGTTTGCATCGTTTATAATAGAATAGTCTTTCTTTATATATAGTTCAGTAACACGAAGCCTTGAATCCACATGACATAACATTTCATTCACAATATAGATAGGTATTCCAACCTTATTTATTGCAATGGTCGCCATTGAGTGCCTTGCAGAATAGAATTGCAGATTTTCGACTCCTATTTTATTCCCCACTTCTTTCAGCCCTATATTGATAGCACGGTTAAGGTCTCCCATTGAAGAAAAACGCTCGTAGAAATTGAACACACGTTCTTCCCCTCTGTATTTGTCAATGAGCAACCTAATCATAGGATGTATGCGAACAACCATCTTTGCATTATCATTCCTTCTGTCCTTCGTTTTGGTACGATAGTAGGTGATATATTCCTCGTCAAATTCAGTGGCATTGTATAGGTCGGCAGAGTTCATTCCCATAAGGCAAAATGATAACCGAAAGCAATCTAAAGCTAAATCGTGCCTACTGTTGCGTTCTCTCATGTCTTTGTTGTCGTATGGGAGGGAGAATATCTTCCTTATTTCTTCAATGGACAATGCTCGCTTCTCTGCTGTATTCTGCTGTTTGGGTTTGAATTTAGATAGGCTCTGTTTGATTCTTACTATTCCGTTGTCTTCATCATTGTAATATTCCCTTGCTTCCATAAACAAACGGAGTATAGAGTTTGTATAAAGCGATTGTGCTCGTTTCTTGTCGGAAAGATACTCTTCATATTCCTTCATCTTTTGAACGGTTATTTCGCTACACATTATTGTTTCCCTTCCGAAAAATGAACAGAACGAGTTCAATGCGGATTGATAATTTTTGATACCCTTGATTTCAGTATGAGACCGGCACCAGTTTCTCGCAAAGGAAATGAAGTCTATGCCATTCTTGTCATCTTTTCGCTTGATGTATTCAACAATAGAATCTATATCCATTGAGTTTAGTTCAAGATTGAGAGCATTCACTTTTTTCCGGTATATCTTTATCAGTTCCTCGCATTTGTCGAGTACAAGTTGGTTCTTTATCCTGAAACTGGCGGTAAGGTCTTTCTTAGAGATATACATAGTAGTGGATATGTACCTCACTTTTCGTTCGTGGGTGAATCGGATTACAACGTTCCAAGTCTTATCCTCACGCTGCCTGTCTTTAAATATAGTTGGTTTAAATGTTGCCATATCTTCTGCTAAAACATTGCTAAAACAATTTAGTGTTACTTGTAGGTCTAAATGTTTACTTGTAAAGTGGTTTTCAATGACATATTTTCCAAATGTTTCCCGTAAATGCTTTATATACAACAAAAAAAGAGGAAAATCATTTCTGAGTTTCCTCTTTTTATTGGGTGGAAGACCGGACTCGAACCGGCGACATTCAGAACCACAATCTGACGCTCTAACCAACTGAACTACATCCACCATGTTTGCGTTTCTCTAACGCGGTGCAAAGATAGATATAATCTTTTAATCTGCAAATATTAGAAGGACTTTTTTTAATAAAAAATGTACTCTTTTATTCCCTTATTATGTTTGTTGAATAGGGAGCGGGTATCCTTAGTAAAGATTTTCAAGTGGTTACGTTCTGTAACGGATAGTGAGTCTGTCGGATAATTGATCGGATATAATATGTAATTCTTCTTTCGCGATAATACCGGCCGAGAAGTCCATACTAAACCGTATTCGCAATTGGTGACGCGGGTAATGCTGTCCTTTTCAAGTTCTAATTTAAACAAAATTCCTCCGTCTGTCCGGCGGGCAGACATATTGGAAATGAAATTTCCTAAAGAATAGACTACCGCATGTCGGCTACCTGCCGTGCTGTCCGTGCGAAGTTCCATTGGCTGTACTACATGGGGATGAGAACCGATGATATGAGTTACACCTTGCTGCAATAACCAATCTGCGAGAGAGGTCTGTTCCCGGTTAGGGAGCGATTGGTATTCTTCACCCCAATGTATACAGGCAATGAGAACATCGGGTTGGAGTGCTTTCGCTTTCCGGATGTCCAGTGCCATCGTCTCTTTGTCAATGTAATTCACAATGTTGGGAGAAGTTGCTTTGAGACCGTTTGTACCATACGTATAGTTGAGAAGTACGATGCGGAAACCGTTTTTTTCTATCATGAGCGGATATCGCTGTTCGCGTGTTTCAGCATTGGTGTATGTACCTGCATATGGGATGCGGAGGGAGTCGAGCATGAGAATGGTTCGTTCCAGACCTTTTTTACCCCGATCCAGACAATGGTTGTTGGCTGTTATCAATACGTTGAAACCCGCTTCACGGATGGCGGAAAGATATTCGTCTGGTGCACTGAAAGCAGGATAGCCACGATATGGTTTTCCGCCGAGGGTTACTTCCAGATTGGCGACGGCAATATCCGCCCGGCTGATTTCTTCTTTGACGAATTTGAAACAATCGGAGTAATCGTATCCGGCAGGAGTACGGGCGGCATTGATTTGTCCTTGGTGTTGCATCAGGTCACCGGCAAAAAGGAGTGTGATGCGGTGGGGAAGAAGGCTGTCATTCGCATTGGATATGATCGTATCTGAAACAGCCTTGACTGTATCTCCCTTTTCCTGCGACACGGATGTGCAGGAAAAGGAGAGAAGTAAGAGAATTATGAATGAGAAATATCTCATTTATAAATGGCTTTTTTACCGGCCAACAGCGTGTTCTTCATCAACGAAACAATGGTCATAGGGCCTACACCTCCCGGCACGGGGGTGATGTATGAACACTTGGGAGCAACCTCATCAAACTTTACGTCGCCCGTCAGTTTGAAACCGGATTTTTTGCTGGCATCGGGTACGCGGGTGGTACCTACATCGATAATAACCGCACCTTCTTTCACCATATCGGCTTTCACGAAATTAGGCTGTCCTAAGGCGGCGATAATGATATCGGCTTCCTGACATTCTTTTACCAGGTCACGTGAGCGGCTATGGCAAACGGTGACTGTTGCGTCTCCCGGGTAGGCTTTCTGCATCATGAGGGCAGCCATCGGTTTACCGACAATGTTACTGCGTCCCAATACTACACACTTTTTACCCGATGTTTCGATTTTATAACGCTTCAGCAGTTCGAGTATGCCGTTCGGAGTGGCAGATACGTAACAGGGCAGTCCGATAGACATGCGTCCTACGTTAATGGGATGGAAACCGTCTACGTCTTTGCGATAGTCGATGGTTTCGATTACTTTCTGTTCGGAGATGTGCTTGGGCAACGGGAGCTGTACGATGAAGCCGTCCACGTCGGTATCTTCGTTAAGTTCGCGTACTTTGGCCAGCAGTTCGTCTTCGGTCACATCGCTTTCATAACGGATAAGGGACGATTTGAAACCGCATACTTCACAGGCTTTTACTTTTGCAGCTACGTATGTTTCGCTACCTCCGTCGTGTCCTACAAGGATAGCGGCCAAGTGGGGACGTTTACCTCCATTAGCCACAATTTCTGCCACTTCATCGGCAATTTCTTGCTTTACTTGTTCGGAAATGGCTTTTCCATCTATAAGGGTCATGTTCAATA
>ENA-ORMO01001062-ORMO01001062.1-human-gut-metagenome-genome-assembly--contig:-NODE-1062-length-33162-cov-4.900897_pt1 | contig 33162 bp, 29 predicted proteins | sample MGYA00242106_ERZ509001 | MGnify/ENA primary metagenome ERZ509001 (study PRJEB26280, sample SAMEA2338736) | human gut metagenome | biome: human gut; feature: human-associated habitat; material: faeces...
CCCGCCGCCTTTGTCAGAAGATCCCTCGCCTCCGTCAGCGCCTCCCGCTGCTCCTGGAGCCGCTCCTGGATCAAGAGCTTCTCCACCTCTGTCCGCTCCCGGAAGAGCCGCAGATCCTCCTCGGCAAAGGCGGCGGCCACCTCGGCCCGCTTGGCAAGGCGCCGCAGGGCCTCGTTCTCCTCGGTGAGCTTGGTCAGCACCTCCCGCAGGTCCAGAGCGGCCTGGACAGACCGGACCACGTCTACGGTGAACACCGCCGTAAGCCCCAGGGCCAGGGGGTCCACGAACCAGTCCGGCACCCGGACCAGCAGCCGCCCCACCGGCGGGTGGAGAAAGCGGACCAGCAGAATGGAGAAGAAGCCCCAGGCGATGGAGCTGGTCAGACAGATGTGGCCGTTGAGGTTGAACTTATGCTTGGAGTAGTCCCAGTAGCGGACCTTGAAGAGCTTTTCCATGGCGGCGCCCACCACGTACTCCAGCGCCGTGGCGGCCAGCATACCCAGCAGCCACACCAGCCACAGATTCTGCTCCACCGGCAGGGTGACAAAGAGGATGATGATGGCGCCGGAGCCGTAGATGGGCAGCACCGGCCCCTGGAGAAAGCCCCGGTTCACCCAGTGGCGCTGGCACAGGGAGACGTAGCAGGACTCCCACACCCAGCCGCAAAAGCAGTAGAAGAAAAACAGCAGGACCCATTGGCCCGTGGTATAGACGTGCATAATACCCTTCTTTCATGAACGATCAGGTGGCAGGAACCTTTTTGGCATCAGATCTCAGTCCAGGGTGATGCGGAAATCTCCCCGGGCGGCGGCGTCGGCCCGGCGGCGCTTTTCCTGGGCCAGGGCGTCCAGCATCTCGCCGATGATCTGGTTGGAGACCAGAAAGCCCTGGGGGGTCAGATGCCAGCGGCCCTCCTCCTCCACGGCGTAGCCCGCCTGGCGGCACTGGTCCAGGAAGGGCAGAAAGCAGGTGAACCGGCGGCGGAAGCGGCGCTCAAATGCCTTGGGGTCCAAACCCGCCGTGGTCCGCAGGCCCAGCATTACCCATTCGGTGTCCCGGTCCAGGGGTGGGATGCGGTCGCTCTCCGACAGCATGGGGGCGTGGTCCCGCACGCCCCGGATATAGCCCTCCAGATCCTTTGTGTAGGCGTACCGCACGCCGCCGAAGTCCGAGTGGGCGCCGGGGCCGAAGCCGGCGTACTCCCCCAGGGTCCAGTATTTCAGATTGTGCCGGGAGGCGCAGCCCGGCTTTGCGAAGTTGGAGATCTCATACTGCTCATACCCCTGGGCCTTCAGGAACTCCGCCGTGTAGAGATACATGTCCGCCTGGGCGTCGTCCCCCGGCAGACCCGCGGTCCCCCGCCGGGCAAAAAGGGGCGTACCCTCCTCTACCTTCAACCCATAGCAGGAGAGATGCTCCGGCGTCAGGTCCAAGGCAGCGGAAAGGTTTTTCTGCCACCCCTCCAGCGTCTGATGGGGCAGGCCGTAAATCAAATCCAGGGAGAGATTCTGGAACTTGGCCTTCCGGGCGGCCTCCACGGCGGCTTCCGTCTGAGCCATGGTGTGCACCCGGCCGATCTCCGAGAGCTCTTCGTCATCGGCGGACTGCATTCCCAGGGAGAGGCGGTTGAACCCGCACCGGCGCAGGGTGCGCAGCTCTTTCCAGTCCCCGGCGGAGTCGGGATTGGCCTCCAGGGTGATCTCCGCCTGCTTGTCCACCTTGTATTTTTTCAGAATGGTCTTCAGGATCTTCACCAGCCGCTTGGTCCCCAGATAGCTGGGGGTGCCGCCGCCGAAGTACACGGTGTCGACCAGATGGCCCGCCGCGAAGGGGGCGGTCTCCGCCAGATGGGCGCACAGGGCATCCGTGTAGTCGTCCATCCGGCTCTCGGACCGGGGCAGGGAGTAGAAGTCGCAGTAGACGCACTTGCTCTTGCAGAAGGGAATGTGGATATACAGGCCCAGCGGGGCGGGCATGGGTCTCATGGGGATTCCTCCAAACACACAAATCTTCGGGCAACAGTGTACTCCCTTCCGCGCAGGTTTGCAAGTGCGTATAGTTTCCGAACAAGCAGGAGACCCTATGGAAAAATGGCCTGGAGGGGATTTTCAATGAATATGACGCCGCAGGAATACCAGCAGTATGTGAAGCAGAAGGCCCCCAAGTCGCCGCTGCTGAAGGATACGGTCCTGGCCTTTGTAGTGGGCGGGGCCATCTGCGTGGTGGGCCAGCTGATCCTGAACGGCTGGACTGCCGCCGGCCTGGAGGAAAAGACGGCGGGCACCGCCACCTCCTGCACGCTGGTGTTTCTCTCCGCCCTGCTGACGGGGCTGAACCTGTACAACAAGCTGGCCCGCTTTGGCGGCGCCGGGACGCTGGTGCCCATCACCGGCTTTGCCAACGCGGTGGTCTCACCGGCCATCGACTTCCGCAGCGAGGGATTCGTCACCGGCATGGCGGCCAAGATGTTCCTGATCGCCGGGCCGGTGATCGTGTTCGGCACCCTGGCCTCGGTGATTTACGGCGTGGTCCTGGTGCTGCTCGGCTGAAGCGGGAATGCCATGCCGTCCCGCTTTGGGGATGCTGCACCCACAGAGGCTTCCTATATCCTAAATATATCCGATCTCAAAAGTCAGAAGACCGCCCCGGCGCTGTGCAGCGCCGGGGCGGTCTGGTGTCTCGCAGCTTACAGGTCCTTCTTCCAAAGACCGTGGAGGTTGCAGTAGGCATAAACGGCCTTGGCAGTCTGGCCCTCCGCCAGGGTGAACACGGCCTCCGGCGCCTCCTCCGGGTGGAACCAGTGGATCAGGGCGTCGCGCTCAGTCTCCACCACCACCCACTGGATAAAGTGCTCGGCGGTCATGGGATGGGTGACAGAGCCCACGTCCACCTTCACCAGACTGCCCTCCACCGTGACGGCAGGCACGTGCTTCTCCTGGGCGGCGTCGGTGACACCGGCCTCCAGCACATGCATCTCCTCGCCGCAGCACTTCACGGGCACCTGGGCGGAGGTGAGCTTGGTGATGACATTGCCGCAATGTTTGCAGATATAGAACTTCATATAGAATTCTCCTTTTTCCGTTTTTTGAAATACTTTCAAGGGGAGAGGGATTTCTTCTGGCAATATATTAGCATATCCAAATGTGCGCATATATTGCATTTGCAACTACAAAAAAATTCCGAGCATCCGGATGGCTGAAAAGGCGCTCTGTAAAAGCATCTGATCCGAAAAACGGAGCGTCCGGCCGGGGTGTGCGCGGCGCGGTATTTTTTTCGTATTTCAAAAGTTGACATAACGGTGTGGAAAACTCTGTGGAGAATGTGCAAAACCCCGATGAAAAGGGCATTGAGCTGGGTGACGGCCAGGTTATGAGAAATTTTACGCAATAACATTTTTGTAAAATTTGTGTGAAGCGTCGGGAAGCGGGCGGGATCACGGCGTCTTTTGGGGGAGCACTTGAAGGACAGCGCCGGGTGTGCTACAATAAATTTATGAATTTTACGGCAGACACTGCCTTTGGAGGAACTTAATGGCAACCAAGAAGCAGGACTATGGCAACGACAGCATTTCGGCATTAAAGGGCGCAGACCGGGTCCGGAAGCGGCCCGGCGTCATTTTCGGCTCTGACGGACTGGAGGGCTGCGAGCACGCGGTGTTCGAGATTCTCTCCAACTCCATCGATGAGGCCCGGGAGGGCCACGGCCGGACCATCACTGTCACCCGGTTTGCAGACCGGTCCATCCAGGTGGAGGACGCGGGCCGGGGCTGCCCGGTGGACTGGAATGAGAAGGAGCAGCGGTACAACTGGGAGCTGGTGTACTGCGAGCTGTACGCCGGCGGCAAGTACGACAACGTCTCCGGCGACAACTACGAATATTCCTTAGGGCTCAACGGATTGGGTGCCTGCGCCACCCAGTACGCCTCCCGGTACATGGACGTCACCGTCTGGCGGGACGGCTTTGAATACACCCTGCACTTTCAGCGGGGCGAGATCGTGGGGGAGCTGGGGAAGACGCCCCTGCCCAAGAGCCAGGCCAGAAAAACCGGCACCCGCACCCGCTGGCTTCCCGACTTGGACGTGTTCACGGACATCGCCATCCCGGCGGAGTACTTCACCGACGTGATGAAGCGCCAGGCGGTGGTGAACGCCGGGGTCACCTTCCGGTTCCGGAACGAGACAGAGCCCGGCCGGTTCGAGGAGACGGAGTTCCTCTACGAGAACGGCATCATGGACTATGTGACGGAGCTGGCCGGCGAGGGGAGCCTGACGGCCCCGGTGTTCTGGCAGACGGAGAAGAAGGGCCGGGACCGGGCGGACAAGCCGGAATACAAGGTGAAGCTCAGTGTGGCCTGCTGCTTCTCCAACAAGGTGAACGTCATCGAGCACTACCACAACTCCTCCTGGCTGGAGCACGGAGGCTCCCCGGAGAAGGCGGCCAAGTCCGCCTTTGTCTCCGCCATCGACAAGTACCTGCGGGACCAGGGGAAGTACCAGAAGAGCGAGAGCAAGGTCACCTGGGCGGACATCGAGGACTGCCTGGTGCTGGTCAGCAACGACTTCTCCACCCAGACCAGCTACGAGAACCAGACCAAGAAGGCCATCACCAACAAATTCGTCCAGGAGGCCATGACGGAGTTCCTCCGCAGCAACCTGGAGATCTACTTCATTGAAAACCCCTTTGACGCAGAGAAGATCGGCGAGCAGGTGCTGCTGAACAAGCGCAGCCGGGAGAAGGCGGAGGAGACCCGCCTGAACGTGAAGAAGAAGCTCTCCGGCTCGGTGGACATCGCCAACCGGGTCCAGAAGTTCGTGGACTGCCGCACCAAGGACGTGGACAAGCGGGAGATCTACATCGTGGAGGGCGACAGCGCCCTGGGCAGCGTGAAGCTGGCCCGGGACTCCGAGTATCAGGGCATCATGCCGGTGCGGGGCAAGATCCTGAACTGCCTGAAGGCGGACTATGCCCGGATTTTCAAGAGCGAGATCATCACGGACCTCATCAAGGTCCTGGGCTGCGGCGTGGAGGTCCAGAACAAGCACGTGAAGAACGTGGCGCCCTTTGACTTGGGCAACCTGCGGTGGAGCAAGGTGGTCATCTGCACCGACGGCGACGTGGACGGCTTCCAGATCCGGACGCTGATCCTCACCATGCTGTACCGGCTGACCCCCACCCTGATCCGGGAGGGGTACGTGTATATCGCGGAGACGCCCCTGTTTGAGATCAACAGCGGCGACAAGACGTGGTTCGCCTACTCCGACAAGGAGAAGAACGACATCGTGAAATCCCTGGAGGGGAAGAAGTACAAGATCGACCGGTCCAAGGGCCTGGGCGAGAACGACCCGGACATGATGTGGCTGACCACCATGAACCCGGAGACCCGGCGGCTGATCCGGGTGATGCCGGAGGACGTGGAGCAGACGGCGGCGGTGTTCGACCTGCTGCTGGGGGACAACCTCCAGGGCCGGAAGGACCATATTGCGGAGAACGGGTACAAGTACCTGGAGATGGCGGATATTTCGTGAGAGTTTTATGAGATCAGCAGCCCGTCCGCCCGCTGGCCCGCCATGAGCCGCAGGCCCAGTTGGAGCCCGATGGCAAAGGACTCCGTGCCCCACAGCAGGCACAGGTCTTCCAGCCGGTCCCACAGGAACAGCGCGTCCGCAGGGCTGCCGTGGGAGACGATCCGCTCTTTGAGCGCATCCGCCTGTTTGCCGACTTTCATCAACGGCAGGGCGTAGTAGTCATACAGCCATTTATAGGTCTCATTCATGGAGCAGCCTCCTTTGAATTTTATGAATACAGCATACTAGAGTTTCGGAAAATGCGCAATACGTGAATTATTTCAAGTATTTTGGCTGTTTGGGTTAATAAATGCGTAGCCGTTGGGACAGAAAGCACCCTCTGTTTCGACAACGGAAAATACACTCCCAATCAACGGATAGCGGAGAGGATGCCATGGAACGCCCCCAGCGGAAGCGCCTGCGGCTGGAGTCCTATGATTACAGCCAGCCGGGATCTTATTTCATCACCATCTGCACCAGGGAGCGGAATCAGGAGGTCCTGTGTTCCATCGAACCCGCCGTAGGGGCGATTATCAATCGCCCGCCTCGAATCTCCCTGACACCTCTGGGGCGGATCGTGGATGAAACCATCCGAGCGATCCCGGATCACTACCCCGGCATATCGGTAGATCAATATATCATCATGCCGGACCATGTGCATTTGATTTTGGCACTCCGGCACATCGGGCCGGACGAGCGGCAGATTGCCGCCCCTACGCCGCTGTCGAACGTCATCCAGCAGATGAAGCGGATCACCAGCAAGTAAGCGGGCATTTCTCTTTGGCAGAAGGGCTTTTATGACCATGTGATCCGCAATGACGAGGACCTAGCCAATGTTCGCCAGTACATCCGCAACAACCCCTTGAAATGGATACAAGATAAGGACTGATTACACTTGCCCAAAAAGAAAAAAACCGACGACAACAAGCATAAGGTAGACGCGTCCAACGTCATCGGCCTTCACGCGGCGGTGGTGGAACAGCCCATCACCGACACGCTGGAGACCAACTACATGCCCTACGCCATGAGCGTCATTGTCTCCCGGGCCATTCCGGAGATCGACGGGTTCAAGCCCTCCCACCGCAAGCTGCTGTACACCATGTACAAGATGGGTCTGCTGACGGGAGCCCGGACCAAGTCCGCCAACATCGTGGGCCAGACCATGCGCCTCAACCCCCACGGCGACGCCGCCATCTACGACACCATGGTGCGCCTCTCCCGGGGCTACGGCGCCCTGCTGACGCCTTTTGTGGATTCCAAAGGCAACTTCGGCAAGGTCTACTCCCGGGACATGGCCTGGGCCGCCCCCCGGTACACAGAGGCCAAGCTGACGCCCATCTGCGCCGAGCTGTTCCGGGATATCGACAGCGACACCGTGGACTTTGTGGACAACTACGACAACACCATGAAGGAGCCGGCCCTGCTGCCCACCACCTTCCCCAACATTCTGGTGTCCGCCAACAGCGGCATCGCCGTGGGCATGGCCTCCCAGTTCTGTGGGTTCAATCTGAAGGAGGTCTGCGACACCACCATCGCCTATCTGAAGAACCCGGACTGCGACCTGATGGAGACCCTGCTGGCGCCGGATTTCCCCACCGGCGGAGAGCTGATCTTCGACCGGAACACCATCCGGGAGATCTATGAGACCGGCCGGGGCAGCGTCCGGGTCCGGGCCAAGTACCGCTACGTCAAAGAGGAGAATCTCATCGAGATCTACGAGATCCCCTACTCCACCACCGTGGAGGCCATCCTGGACAAGGTGGCGGAGCTCATCAAGGCGGGCCGGGCGAAAGAGATCGCCGACATGCGGGACGAGACGGACCTCTCCGGCCTGAAACTGGCCATCGACCTGAAGCGGGGCGTGGACCCGGACAAGCTGATGACCAAGCTCTACAAGCTGACACCCCTGGAGGACGCCTTTGCCTGCAACTTCAACGTGCTGATCGCCGGTACTCCCAAGGTGCTGGGGGTGCGGCAGATCCTGGAGGAGTGGACTGCCTGGCGGACCGGGTCCGTCCGGCGGCGGGTCTACTTCGTGATGAAGAAGAAACAGGACAAGCTGCACCTCTTAAAGGGCCTCAAGCGGATCCTGCTGGACATCGATAAGGCCATCCAAATCATCCGGGAGACAGAGGAGGAGGCCGAGGTCATCCCCAACCTGATGATCGGCTTCGGCATCGACCAGATCCAGGCGGAGTACGTGGCGGAGATCAAGCTCCGCAACATCAACAAGGAGTATATCCTCAAGCGTGTCAACGAGACCGCCGCCCTCCAGGACGAGATCGCCGACCTGGAGGACACCCTGAACTCCCCCCGGCGGCTGAAGCAGATCCTGGTGGACGAGCTGACGGAGGCGGCCAGGAAATACGGCGAGCCCCGCCGGACCTCCATCGTGTACAGCCACGAGATCGAGACCTATGTGGAGGAGGCTCAGGTGGAGGACTACTCCGTCCATGTGTTCCTCTCCAGGGAGGGGTACTTCAAGAAGATCACCCCCGCCTCTTTGCGAATGGCGGCGGACCAGAAGTACAAGGACGGGGACGGATTGTCCCAGACCTTTGAGACCACCAACGGCGCGGAGATCATGTTCTTCACGGACCGGTGCCAGGTGTACAAGACCCGCCTCAGCGAGTTTGAAGACACCAAGGCCAGCGCCTTGGGGGATTATCTGCCCGCGAAACTCTCCATGGACAGCGGCGAGAATGTGATCTACGCCGTCCTGCCGGGACCGGACTACGCCGGGGCCCTGCTGGTCTTCTTTGCAAACGGCAAGGCGGCCCGGGTGGACCTGACCGCCTACAAGACCACCTCCAACCGCCGCAAGCTGACGGGGGCCTACTCCGACAAGGCGCCCCTGGCCTGTATCCGCAGGCTGGATACAGACTGCGAGCTGGCGGTGTACTCCACGGAGCCCCGGGCGCTGATTTTCCACACCGCTCTGCTGGCTCCCAAGACCACCCGCACCACCCAGGGGGTGGCGGTGATGACCCTGAAGCCAAAGTACCAGCTGGAGACGGTGAAGGCGCTGGAGGACACGCCCATCACCAACCAGAGCCGCTACCGGGTGCGCAGTCTCCCGGCGGCGGGCGCCCTGCTGCGGGAGGAGGACTCCGAGGAGCGGCAGATGGATCTGCTGGACTGAATCAGATAGAAAAGGAGTAGATCTATGGCGCAGAAGGTGAGGAGCTGCGGTATCATCACGCTGGGGGCGGTGATCTACGCCCTGGCATTTGACTGGTTCGTAGCCCCCAACCAGATCGCCATGGGCGGCGTGACGGGTCTGGCCCAGATTGTGAACGCCCTGGTGCCGGTCCTGCCGGTGGGAGTGCTGTCCATCCTTGTCAATGTGCCGCTGTTTCTGGCGGGCTGGCGGCTGCTGGGAGGCCGCCTGCTGGTGAGCAGCCTGTACGCCATGGCAGTCAGTTCCTTGGCCATTGACGTGATTGCATGGATGCATACCTTCCCCCCGATGGACCCGATCCTGGCGACCCTGTACGGCGGCGCCGGGATGGGGGTAGGGCTGGGATTGGTATTCTCCCAGGGGGCCACGACGGGCGGCACGGATATCATCGGCAAGCTGCTGAAGCTGAAATTCCCCTGGCTGCCCATCGGTAAGCTGGTGATGATCCCGGACATGGTGGTGGTGATCCTGGCTGCAGTGGTGTTCGGCACCGTCAACGCGGCACTTTATGGCTTGATTCAGATGTATCTGCTGTCCAAGGTCATGGATATGATCCTGTACGGGTGGGATACCTCTCGTGTGGCCTACATCATCACCGACCGGTGGGAGGAGACGGTCCAGGGACTGCTGGATATGAACCGGGGCGTGACGCTGCTTCAGGGAAAAGGCGCATACACCGGCGCGGAGAAGCAGGTACTGCTGGTGGCCTTCAGGCAGCGGGAGATCGTGCCCATCAAGCGGATGCTGCGGGAGATCGACCCGAAGGCTTTTTTCATCGTGTGCGACGCCCATGAGATCCTGGGCGAGGGATTTGGGGATTATCAGAAGGAGGAAATTTGACATGACAGATTTCACGAAGGTTCAGCAGGCCCTGGAGCGCCGGGGCTACACCGTACGCACCTTTGCGGCGGCGGCGGAGGCCGCGGCCTACCTGGACGGCGCCATCGACGGCAAGACCGTGGGCTTCGGCGGCTCCGCCACCCTGGACGCTCTGGGGGTGTACGACAAGCTGGCGGCCCACAACACCGTCATCTGGCACTGGAAGCAGGAGGCGGACGCTGCCCGGAAGGCGGCCATGCAGACCCAGGTGTACCTGTCCTCTGCCAATGGCCTGGCGGAGTCGGGGGAGATCGTCAACATCGACGGCACCGGCAACCGGGTGTCCGCTACGCTGTTCGGCCATGAGAAGGTGTACTTTGTCATCGGCCGGAACAAGCTGGCCCCCACCTACGAGGCGGCGGTGTACCGGGCCCGGAACGTGGCTGCACCCCAGCGCGCCCGGCAGCTGGGGAAGAAGACGCCCTGCGCCGTGAAGGCGGACCGCTGCTACGACTGCCGGAGTCCTGAGCGGGTCTGCCGCGCCTTGGTGACTCTCTGGGGGCCCATGCTGGGCATGGAGACGGAGGTCCTGCTGGTGGACGAGGACCTGGGGCTGTAAGCGCGCCCCTGCCCGTCCCTGGGCCATTCTGACCGGAAAGGAGGCGCCGAGCCGTGAAGCTGCGCCATCTCACCCTGCTCCTGTGCGTCAGCCTGTCCCTGACGGGGTGCAGCGCCCTGCTGGAGCGGAACTATGCCACCGTGGAGCCCCACAGCAGCAAGTTCTGGGAGAGCGAGGCCGCCGGGACTCTCCGGGCGGAGAACTACCAGGACATCGTGAACGACCTGCTGATCCTCATCGGCCAGCACACGGAGAGCGCCACGGTCCGCCTCTACAACTACGAGGACGATCTGACGGTGGCGGACACACTGGAGCAGGCCACTACGGAGGTCCAGCAGGAGACGCCTATGGGCGCCTATGCCGTGGAGTATATCACCGCCTCCAGCCGGTCCCAGCGGGGGTACTATGAGATCAGCATCCAGGTCAGCTACCGCCGGACGGCGGAGCAGATCCAGGCGGTGGTGAACGCCACCAGTACGGAGGCGCTGTCCGCCCTGCTGGAGGCGGCGCTGGACGAGGGCCGCACGGAGCTGGCGGTCCGGGTCGGCTATTGGGGAGAGGACGGCCAGGCCCGGGTGGAGGAGACGGTGGCACAGCTCCGGGAGGCGCGAGGTCTGGCAGAGACGCCGCCCTGGACGATCTCCTATTATCCGGCACAGGGTCCGGTGGGGCTGATCGAGTTTGTGATGGGCGGAGACGCCGCGGCTGCTGCGGAAGAAAATTCGGAAAATCTTGCAGAAGAGTCTTGACAAGCGGGTGTTTCTCTGGTAGAATACCCCTTGTTCCGCGGGCATAGCTCATCTGGTAGAGCGCCACCTTGCCAAGGTGGAGGTAGCGAGTTCGAGCCTCGTTGCCCGCTCCAGAGTGAAACAGGACACCCAACTTTGGGTGTCCTGTTTTTTCATCAGAAAGCGAACTCGCTGCCTCCACCCATGCGCAGAGCGCATATGAAATGGGAGGTCCGGCAGGGCTCCTGCGAATCGGCAGAGCCGATTCGTGGGATACCGGGAAGCGAGTTCGAGCCTCGTTGCCCGCTCCGCGTCGCCGCAAAGTCCGCGACGCTCCGCCGTTTCCAGGCAGTCCCGTTCCGGGCCAGCCTGAAAGACTCCCCTTGCGGGAAACTTTTTGAGGAGGCGTTTCCGATGATGAACAAGCCTTTCCGGGTCATTGATCCTGTTGCCACCGGCGCGAATATCGTTCGGCTGCGGAAGGAGCGGGGCCTGACGGTTCGGGATCTCCAGGCCTATTTCGGTTTTGAGGAGCCCCAGGCTGTTTACAAGTGGCAGCGGGGCCAGAGTCTGCCGACGGTGGACAATCTGTATGCGCTCAGCGCCCTGCTGGAGGTATCCATGGATGAGATCCTGGTGGCCGCAGGGCCAAAATTGAATCTGATCCATGGTGAGCAGCAGGCAGAAACAGCCTGCTGCTCACCGCGTTTTTGGCAGAGGACGGATCAGCGATCGGAGATGCGGCGGGAAACGAGGATCGCTTAGGCCATTTTGCCCCGTTCACCAGACGGCTGCCGGCAGACGGCAGGGATGTGGATGGAACGGGGCGGACACTGCGCACAGGGCGCAGGCCCGGAAAATGTTCGCTGCCGCAAGAGCGGCGGCCTATGCATATAGGGAGAGGTGTTGGGGAAGCGGGGACGGTGGGGGAGATCGCATGACGAAGAACGGACCAGCGTGTGACGATGGGCGATACGGGGGGTGCCAAAATCAGACAGCCTTCAAGACTGTTGGGGAAACCCCGGCTTCGATCATGTTTTTCAAATTGTGCAGCACTATGGTTCGTCTGCACCTGAACCGGCCGCTGCGCGCATCGCTTCCGCCGCATCTTCGATGGCTGATCGCTCCGCCGGGAGAGAGGGATTAGCTCGCCGGCTGGGACGCGAGAAACTGCTCGAAAGCGTCGGCAAAGGTGTCGTTGACGTCGAAGGGGGGCTCATAGTCCACCTGGGCGGTGATCAGTGCCGCGTCCAAGGCTCGGGAAGTCTCATCAGCCTGTCTGCTCAGATCGGAGCACAGTCTGCGGAGCTTATTCCGGTCAAAATTGATGGTGATCACCCGCTTGATATCACAGCGGTAAGAGACTTGATTGCCCTCGTTATTAAAGCGGTAGCCGCTGCCGCCGTTGGCGATGAGGGTCTCAGAGGCCCGGAGGTTCGTCATGCGGCGGAACAGGCCGGCCAGATCCTGACGCATCCCATTGAGTCCCACCTCTCCGTCGAAGCCGGCGGGGAGCTCCAGGCTGGTTTTGGCCCGGCAGATTGCGGCGCTCAGCTTCTCCCGCTCCCGCAGAAGTTCCATCAGGAAGACTGCGATCTCGGTGATCTGGTCGCTGTATGGCGTGGTGGGATGCTCTATGACGGTTTCATCCTCCGCGCCGGCCATGACCTTTTTGCGCAGATAGGTGGTCTTTACCTGGGTGATATTCTGCTCCTGGCTGAGAATGGCGCTGCCCTCGTCCATCATGGATTGCAGCTTGTTCTGGAATCGAAATGCCTCTTTCAGGTTCATGATATGGGCTCCTCTCTTGCATGTTGATTTCTGTTTTTGATGATAGCAGAAGATAGGGCGCTTGTCATGAAACTGCTGGTTTCATGGAGCGATGGGATCTCGCTGCTAAGATATGCGAAAAAGACCGCCTTGCATCCGTAAGGCTCCGGAGGATCTGGTGCCATGGCGGGAATCGAACAGCGGCAGGTCCCTGTCGTCCTGGGGCGATGCTCGGGGGAAGGGCCTGTTTGCCGCAGGATTCCCGGCCTCCGGCCGTTGGATCAGCCGCATTTGGATGCTGTGGGGGCTATTGCGGCTTTTCAGCAGATGCTGCGGTGTCGTCTGATCCCGGTCCCTTGCCTGGGAGTGGGTTCAGCTCGATATGGAGGACTACGATTTCACTGTTGGTCCCGATCCGGACCGGGAGCTGGAAGTACCCGGCACCGGCGGAAACGACGCTGTGGGTCTCACCGGTCTGGAAGTGGCCATAGAACCCCCGGGGCCCGTAGGCCAGTTTGGTCACCAGTGTTGCCGGGAAGAATTGCCCCTTATGGGTGTGGCCGCACAATACCAGCGCCGCATTTTGGGCGATCCCATCCTCAATGCCGAGCGGATTGTGGTCGACCACCAGAAGCGGCTTGCGGCAGGGCTGTTTTCCCACCAGGTCGCCGATGGGCTTGCGGTTGGGATTGCCCAGAATATCATCCCGTCCGGCGATCATAAAAGCGTCTGTTTCCATACACGCATCCACCAGGAGGTGGATTCCTGCCGCCTCAAAAAATGCCCGGATCTCCCGGCAGGCGGAGCTGGGGTCGTGATTGCCCAGGACCGCATAGACCTGGCCCTTGGGCTCCAGGGCTTGCAGTTCTTTTCGGACAGACTCCTTGTCACAGCGGTCAAAGGCATCCTGGTCAAAGGTGTCCCCGGCCAGCACGACCATGTCGGGCTTTGCCCGGTTTGAGGCGGCTACGATTTTGCGCAGCTGCTTCAAATCCACATAGCTCCCCACATGGAGATCACTCAGGAGCACCGCCGTCATCGTTCGCGGCATCTCGCCTCCGGCCAGAGGGATGTGGTATTCCTTGACGCAGAGCTTCCGGGCGTGGACAAAGCCATATCCGGTGACGGCGGCCGCCAGAAGCAGGGGGATCAGGTAGAGCCGTCCATCCTGCAAGCGGAGAAGCACACGTGCCGCGTCAAAGAGGAGAAAGCAGATGGCCATGCTGGGAAACAGACAGAACAGGGCTCCGCACAGATCGAATAATTTCCAGGATTTCTTGACTTCCTTGGAGCTGTTCACATATACCAGCATATAGCCGGAGAATACCGCCAACGCCGCGAAGATCCATACCCGGGGATTCCAGGCGGTAAAGGCCTCCACCAGAGTTCCCAGCCTGGACGACAGATAAGCCGTCAGGCCGCTCCCCAACATGCAGAAGAGAACGGCAAAGGACTTTCCTCTGATAAATTTTCCAAACCATTGACGCATGATCGATCTTCCTGTCTGAGTCAGATTTTTGCAGCCGGGGGACTGGACTCCGCACCGGCAATAGATCCATGATGCAATTTATCTCCTGCACAATCAATGCACATTTTGTAAACTTCGTCCCGAGGGCCAGGCAGACCGCCGGAGCATACCGCCTGCTTGCCCGCGGCATCAACGGGCGCACGAAGCGGGATGCCCGGGTGATGCCTGCAAGGGACGGTGTATGCCAGGATGGCCGCCGTCCTAAAAACAATGGTCTCCATGCTGGATTTCCGGAAACCGCTATGGTATACTGAAAAAAACCGGAACTGCGGCTGTGCGGTCTCCGACGGGATCTCCTGGAAAGGGTGAGTGTTTGTGAAAGAAAATCTGGCAGGCGTCAACAAGATGGAGACCATGCCGATCCCACGGCTGATCGCCACCATGTCGGTGCCGCCCCTGATCTCCATGTTCATGCAGTACTCCTACAACATGGTAGACTGTATGTTTGTGGCCCACATCAATGAGCAGGCCCTCTCCGGCGTGTCGCTGGTGTTCCCGGTGGTGACGCTGATGCTGGCCACCGCCATCTGGATGGGCGTGGGCGTGAACGTGCTGGTGGCCCAGAATCTGGGCCGCAAGGACCAGGAGACCGCCAACCATGTGGTCTCCTCCGGGCTGCTGCTCTCGGCCACGGTAGGACTGCTGGTCTCGCTGCTGGTGATGGCCATCATCCGGCCCTTTGTGGGGGCCTTTACAGATGATCCTGTGATCTACAATTACGCCATAGAATATATGGACGTGTGCCTTTGGATGGAGATCCCCTGCTGCGTCCACCTGTGTATCCAGAAGATCCTTCAGGGCACCGGCAACATGATCGCCCCCATGTGGTTCCAGATCGCCGGCGTGGTCTTCAACTTTGTATTTGACCCCATTTTGATCTTTGGCTACTTTGGCTTCCCGGCCATGGGCATCCGGGGGGCGGCTGTGTCCACCGTGGGCGGCTACACCCTGTCCATGCTGCTGGCCTTCTACGTGCTGATCTTCCGCAAGCAGCGGGTGAAGATCCAGACCCAGGGCTACCGGTTCCGGATCGGCACCATCTGGAACATCTTCGAGGTGGGCTTCCCCTCCTTTGTGATGAACGCCCTGGGGGCTTTCATGACCTTCTTCGTCAATCTCTTCCTGGTGGCCTATTCCATGACGGCTGTGGCCTTCTTCGGCGCTTATTTCAAGATCCAGCAGGTGGTCATCATGACTTTGAACGGTCTGATCCAGGGCTGCGTTCCCATCATGAGCTACTGCTTCGGCGCCAAGTTGGACAGGCGGCTGCTGGAGTCCTTCCGGTGGGGCACGCTGGCCAGCGTCCTGCTCACCGGCGTGTCGGTGGTGGTGCTGTGGACCTTCCCGGCAGGCATCCTGCGGTTCTTTGAGGCCTCGGAGGATATGCTCTCCTTCGGCGTTCCCGCCCTGCGGATCATGAGTGTGAGCTACATCTTTGCAGGCATTTCCAGCATGATCGCCTCGCTCCTTCAGGCCACCCGCCGGATCGGCCTGAGTCTGTTCATCAATCTGCTTCGCCAGCTGTTGATGCTTTTGCCGCTGATGTGGCTGTTTTCCCGGATCTGGGCTATGGACGGCATCTGGTGGTCCTTTGTGGCCGCGGAGATCCTGACGGTCCTGATCGGCTATGTGGTTTACCGCAAGGCCTCCCTGCCCCTCCTCCAGAGCCGGGCGGCAGGCTGATCCAGCATATCAAAACGCGTCCTCCATATGACCGCCGTCATATGGGGGACGCGTTTCGTTGTTTGCTGAATGCTCCGGCAGAGGGGCGTCTCAGTCCTGGATCAGGTGATAGCCCCGGCTGGACAGCTCCGCCTCGATTTGGCGGATGTGATCCTGGTTCCGGGTCTCCAGGACCATATTGACGATGCAGGCCCCCACGTCGGAGTGGCGGTCTTCCCGGGCATGGTTGATGCTGACGATGTTGGCTCCGGTATCGGCGATCACTTGGAGCAGGTGCATCAGATTGCCGGGCTTATCGGTGATTTTGGTGGAGATCTCCACGATCCGGCCGGACTTGGAGAGGCCCTTGGTGATCACCCGGGAGAGGGTGGTCACGTCCACATTGCCGCCGGAGACGACACAAACGGTCTTTCGGTGGGTCGTATCCACCCGGCCGAACATCACCGCCGCCACTGGCGTGGCGCCGGCCCCCTCGGCCACGGTCTTTTGCCCCTCGATCAGCTGGAGCATGGCAGAGGCGATTTCGTCCTCACTCACCGTCACGATCTCGTCCACATACCGGCTGCACAGCTCAAAGGTCAGAGCCCCCGGCTTTTTCACCGCGATGCCGTCGGCGATAGTGGCCACGCTGCTCAGCTCCACACAGTGCCCCTGGCGCTGGGAGGTGTACATGGAAGCCGCCCCCGCCGCCTGGACGCCCACCACCCGGCAGGAGGGCTTGAGGGTCTTGACCGCCATGCCGATGCCGCTGATCAGTCCGCCGCCGCCGATGGGGACCACCACCTGCTCCACCTCCGGCAGCTGCTCCAGGATCTCCAGGCCGATGGTGCCCTGTCCGGCGATCACATAGGGGTCGTCAAAGGGGTGGGCAAAGGTATAGCCATGCTCCCGGGTCAGGCGCTCCGCCTCCCGGGCCGCGTCGTCGTATACGCCGGGGACCAGCACCACCTCTGCGCCGTAGCTCTTGGTGGCCTCCACCTTGCTCATGGGGGCGCCTGCGGGCATGCAGATCACGGAGCGGATGCCCAGCTTGGTGGCGGAGATGGCGATGCCCTGGGCATGGTTGCCGGCGGAGCAGGCGATGACGCCGTGGGCCGCCTCCTCCGGCGTGAGAGAGCGGATCTTGTTATAGGCGCCCCGGAGCTTGAACGCGCCGGTGAGCTGGAGATTTTCCGCTTTGATGTACACGTTCTTTCCCAGCATGGGCGCCGGGTCCAGCGGCGTTCTCCTGGCCACGCCCCGCAGGGCCTCCTGCGCCTCCTGGATCATTTCCAAAGTCAACATGATGCCATCCCCTCTCTGTGCGCACGCCTACAAATGTCTTTTACATGAGGACAAAGTATATGATTTTTGTCCGTATATTTGCATCATACTCCAATCTGAGCCGGAAATCAAGGGGAATCCACTGCCGGGGAAACACTTTGGCGTGGCAGGAACGGTCTCGCTTCCGGGACGGTTCAGACCTGCTTCCGCTTCCTGGCCGGCAGGCGGCAGCGGCGGCAGAAACAGCGGTAGAGCAGCCTGATTTCCTCCGCAGCCCAGTCCTGAGTGCACCAGTTAAAGAGGATCTGTTCGGCGGTTTCCATGGCGAAGTATTTCAGCGCCAGATTGCCCCCAGTGCTGCGCTTCAGGGGCAGTAGGGAAGCAGGCCCAGAACAGGGGCTGGTGTGCCTTGGGCAGAGGGATGCGGTGGCCGGGGTAGGCCGTCCAGGCAGCCAGTTCCGAAGAAGTCCTCCCGCACCATGAATCCGCCGATGATCCGGCGGCCGCTGGGTCAGCCAGGCACAGGGAAGTAGTTGGGCTCGGGCCCCGGGCCTCGCCCTTGCAGGGGCCGCTGAGACAGGTTCCGGCGGAGACGAAAAAAGGTGCGGACAGCCAGAGCTGTCCGCACCTAAAATGAAAGATGAGAGGGAAGGGATCACTTGCTGCGCTTGAGGAACTCGCACACCAGACGGTACACCCGCTCGGTGGAGCCCACGCTCAGCCGCTCCCGGGGGGAGTGGACGTCCCGCAGCTCCGGCCCCAGGGACACCGCGTCCAGGCCGGGGATCTTCTCAATGAACAAGCCGCACTCCAGGCCGCCGTGGGTAGCCTCGATCACAGCCTCCTTGCCGGTGAGGTCCTGATAGGCCCCCAGGAGCCGCTCCCGCATGGCGGACTGGCGGACATACTGCCAGCCGGGGTAGTTGCTCCGCTCGGAGACGGTGCCGCCGGCATACTCCACAATGGAGCGGACCCGCTGGAGCAGCATGGCCTTCTGAGAGGCGATGGAGGAGCGGACGGAGTAGGAGAAGTGGAGGCCGTCGTTCTCCATGGACATGACGCCTAGGTTCAAAGAGGTCTGGACCACGCCGGGGAAATCCACGCTCATGGCCTGCACGCCCTGGGGCAGGGCCAGCAGAACATGGAGGATGTGACGGGTGACCTCAACATTCAGCGCTCCGGAGAGGGGGCGGCTCTCCCAGGTGAGGGTGAGGCCCTCATCGCAGCCGGCGTACTCATTTTTCAGCACTGCGCCAAACTCCTCCAGGAAGGCCTCCAGCGCGGGGGCCTCGCTCTGGGGCACCGCCACCAGCGCGTCGTTCTGGGAGCAGATCACGTTGTCAAACCGGCCGCCCCGCAGATCTGCCAGCCGCAGGCCGGGGCAGTGCTCCATGGCGTTGTACAGCACCCGGCCTATCAGGTGGTTGGCGGAGGCCCGGCCCAGGTGGATATCGCCGCCGGAGTGGCCGCCCTTGAGCCCGGAGAGGGTCACCACATAGCCCACATCGCCATCCAGGCGCTCCGCAGCGCCGGGAAGCACGCAGTCCAGCCGGGCGCCGCCGGCGCAGGAGACGGTGAACACGCCCTCCTCCTCAGAGTCTAGGTTCAGCAGCTCCCGGCCCTTCAGGTCCGAGCAGTCCAGGGCAAAGGCGCCGTCCATGCCCACCTCCTCGTCGGTGGTGAAGACCGCCTCGATGGGGGGATGGGGCAGGGAGTCGTCCGCCAGGATCGCCAGGATCATGGCCACGGCGATGCAGTTGTCACCGCCCAGGGTGGTTTTCTCCGCCCAGACCCACTCGCCGTCGGTGGCCAGGTCCAGGCCCTCCTTGGCCATATCCTTGGGACAGTCCTCCGTCTTGGCGCAGACCATGTCCAGGTGGCCCTGGAGGATCACCGGCGCGGCGTTTTCATAGCCGGGGGTGCCGTCCTTCCAGATCACCAGGTTGTTGGCGCCGTCCTGACGGTGGCGCAGGCCCAGCTCCCGGGCAAAGCCGGCGCACAGGTCGCTGATGATCTCGGTGTTGCCGCTGCCGTGGGGCACGGCACACAGCTTCTCAAAGTAGGAAAATACATCTTTCGGTGCAAGATTTGATAAAACAGCCATAGCTTCCTCCTACTGATCCAGCCCATGCCGAGGAGCATGGGCTGGAACGGTTGTGATTTAGATGTCGCCCAGAGCCATATCGCCGCCGAACTCGTCGGTGGGGAGCTCTTCATCCGTCGGGTCCTCCTCGGGAACCGCGGGAATGAACTCCGTGAGATAGGCCTCCTCCGGCAGCTGTGCCAGATAGCCGGGCAGGTTGATGATGACGCCGTCCATGTTATAGGGGACGGGGATGGTCATATCAACGGTTTTTTCCTCGCCGCCCTTGGTCTCGGTGATCTCAAAGGTGACGTCCAGCTTCTGGCCGATGCAGGTGGACATGCCGCGCTCCTTCTCATAGAGCTTGGCTACCTGCTCGCCGTCCACCAGGACCACGATCTTATAAGGGGCCTCATAGGTCTTTCCCTCATACTCCAGGGCGCTGGTGTCAAAGTACACCGTGTGGCCCCGGCCGATCACCATCATCACCGCGGCGATGGCCGCCAGGATCGCAATGGTCAGAATGCGGAAGAGAAGGGTCCGTTTCGATTTCATGCCTGCTCTCCCTCCTTCTGTGCTGCGGCCAGCTCCGCGCCGGCGCGGCTCTTGGCCTTGCGCTTCTTGGTCTCATACATGACCAGGGCGATGGTGATGACGCCGTAAGAGGCGAACACGCGGAAATACTCGCCGATCATGGAGTCGCCCATGATGGTGGCGCCGGCGGAGGGCGCCATGATGAACATCAGGTGGAACAGCGTCACGCCGACAAACACGTTGCCGATGGACGCCTTCTCCACGGAGGCGCCGCCCACCAGCAGCGCGGCGATGCAGAACATGCCGATCTGAGAGTGGGAGCCGTAGGTGGAGATGTTGCCCATGTTCTGCAAGTAGATCACCATGCCGAAGCCGGCGACTACCGTGGACATGACGATGGCGATGATCCGGGTGCGGTTGACATTGATGCCGGCGGCCTTGGCCACCTCCATGTCCTGGCCCACGGCCCGCATGTCCTGGCCCAGCTTGGTCTTGCGGAACCAGATGATGAACAGGCACAGAAGGCCGATGATCAGGAAGGTCAGCACGGGGATCTTCACGCCGCCGATGTTGATGGCCAGCAGGTTATCCAGAGACTGGCGCATGTTCAAAAGGCTCACCGTGTTCCGGATGCCGTAGCCCCGGGGCAGCTTCAAGGTGGCGTGCTGGATGGGGATCACAGGACCCATCATATACAGCACCACCAGCTGGTAGACGCCGTTCATGAAGAAGGCGATGATATAGCTGGTGATCATCTCCTTGCCCTTGGCCTTGTTCAGCAGCGTGCCGCAGAAGATGCCCAGGATGATGGAGAAGGGGATGGAGAGGATCATGGCCAGCACGATGCCGGGGATGCCCCAGATCTGCCAGTCGGCCACGAAGATCAGTGCGATCTGGGCCGCCATGGCGCCCAGAGTCATGGCGAAGTTCAGTCCCATGCCCGCCATGATGGGGATCAGCAGGCAGAGGATCAGGAAGGTGTTCCGGCCTATGCGGGTGACCATCTCGTTGATCAGATAGCTGGGGGAGAAGCCCGCCAGCGGGAAGCAGATCGCGCAGATGATGATGAACATGATGGGCACGGAGTTGTTGCGGATAAACTGGCCCACAGTGAGCTTCTGACGTTGTTTTTTCATGATCTGGAGCCCTCCGTCTTTCTGGTCAGTGCGTAGAGGATCATGCCGTTGGAGACAACGATCCGGATGACCTCGCTCATATCCATGTGGATCATGGAGTTCATCACCGTCGGCGTCATGGTCACGATGCCCTGGAACAGCAGCGTTCCGATGATCACGTTGGGGATGGATGCCTTGTTGATGGTAGCGCCGCCGATGAGGATGGCGGACACGGTGGGCAGCGTCAGGTTGTTCGGCGCCAGATAGAGCTGGATGAAGCCGAAGCCCTGCTGATAGACGAGGATGCCGATGGCGCCCAGCCAGGTGGACATGATGACGGACAGCAGCCGCATCTTATCCACGTTGATGCCGGAGGCCCGGGCAAAGGCGGGGTTGGAGCCCACGGCGGTCATGGCGGTGCCAGTCTTGGTGTGGAAGAACGCCCACACCAGGAAGGCCATCACCGCGAAGAACAGCAGGCTGCCGGTGGGGATCACCAGATCGCCGATCTTGATCTGTGCCCAGTTTGCCAGGACCTTGTCATAGAAGCCCTGGAGAGAGATGGTGGTACGCAGACCCTTGCCGGACAGGCCCCACACCATGGTGGGACTGGTATAGGGCAGCAGCAGCCACATCATGCACATGAAGGACACAGCGGAGAAGCCCACGTAGGTGGCGACCATCATCTCGCCGCCCTTGAGCTTGTTGAGCAGCAGGCCGTAGCCGCCGCCCAGCAGCACCGCGAAGGGCGTTGCAATCAAAATGGCCATGAAGAAGCTCAATCCGCCGTCAAAGCCGAACTGGATGGACAGCGTGCCGCCCAGCAGGCCTGCGATGATGCCCAGGGGCAGGCCCATGTTCAAGCCGCAGCCGGAGTGGATCATGGGGACCATGGCCAGCACCAGCACGGCGTTCCAGCTGAAGCGGTTGAGGGTGTTGGTGATCTGCATGGGCAGGCTCGCACCCACGATGGGCGCCATAATGAACAGCATCAGCAAAAAGCCCGCGATGATCAGTCTCGGAAGGCCGAAGCGGTCCAACAGCACCCGGAAATAACTCTTTTGTTCTAATGTCTTTCCCATAGGACCCTCCTTATTTCACCTGGCTGACCATCAGCATACCAAAGGCCTCGGAGGACTCGGTAGCCGGCAGGATGCCGGCAATCTTGCCGCCGGAGACAATGGCGATCCGGTCACAGGTCTGGCGCAGCTCCTCCAGCTCGGAGGAGATCACCACCACGGTGACGCCGCTCTCCCGGTTGAACTTCCGCAGGGCGTCCAGCACCAGGGCCTTAGCGCCCACGTCGATGCCCCGGGTAGGCTCGGAAACGAAGAGGAACTTGGGTTCCAGCGCAAAGGCCTTTGCCAGGCAGACCTTCTGCTGGTTTCCGCCGGAGAGCTCTCTGGCCTTCTGCTTGGAGCCGGTGCACTTGATCTTCAGCTCCTCGATATACTTCTCGGTGACCTGGTGGATGGCCTTTTCATCTCTCCACTTGATCACGCCCGCCAGCTTTTTCAGGAACTTGTCCTGGATCTGCATGGCGGAGAAGGCCACGTTCCACTCCAGGGACTCGTCCAGCAGCAATCCCACGCCGCGCCGGTCCTCGGACACGAAGGCCAGAGAGGAATCCAGACACTTTCGGGGGCTGTTGAGGGGGATGGGCTTGCCGTCAAACTCCACGGTGCCGCCGGCCTCATAGAGGCCCATGATCCCGTTGGGGATGCCCAGCTTGCCCTGGCCGGCCAGGCCGCCGATGCCCAGGATCTCGCCCTCTTTAATATCCAGACTCACGTCCCGCACCGTCTCGCCGGGCATATCCACCCAGAGGCGGCGAATGGACATGATGTTCCTTGCGTCGTCATGGCTGCGCACGTCTGCGGCGGTGGCCGATGCCTCTACGTTCCGGCCCACCATCCAGCGGGTGATCTCCGGCACGTCCAGCTCCTTGGCCGGCGCGTCCTTGACCACATAGCCGTCCCGCATGATCACGACCTTGTCGCACACGGACAGGATCTCATGCAGTCTGTGGGTGATGAAGATGACGGAAATGCCCCGCTCCGCCATAGCGGTGATGGAGTCCAGCAGCGCCACGGCCTCCTTCTCCGTCAAAACAGCGGTGGGTTCGTCCAGGATCAGCAGCTTCAGCTGGTCCTTACTCAGCTCACGGGCGATCTCGGTGAACTGCTTGTGGCCCACCGGCATATCGTTGATGCCCATGTTGTGATCGATTTTAACGCCCATCTTGTCGATGGCCGCCTGGGCCCGCTGGTCCATTTCCTTGCGGTCCAGGGTGTTCAGCCGCTCTCCGAAAATCTCGGCGGCCAGATTTTTCTTGGTGGGCTCCCGGTTGAGGAGGATGTTCTCCGCAGCGGTGAAGCCCGGGATCAGAGAGAACTCCTGGTGCACCATGCCGATGCCCGCTTTCAGGGCGTCAAAGGGCGTGGAGAACTGCACCTTCTCTCCATTGATGAGAACGTCACCGTTGTACCCGCCGGTCTCCCGGATGACGTCCATGCCGAAGAGGATCTTCATCAGGGTGCTCTTGCCGGCGCCGTTCTCGCCCACAAGGCCCAGCACTTGGCCGGCCTCCAGGGAGAAGTTGATGTCGGTGAGCACCTGGTTGCCGAAGAAATCTTTTTTGATGTTCCGCATTTCCAACAGCGGAGCGCCGTTATTTGCCATAGCTCTTCCTTACCTTTCTCCTACTTAGAAACAGCCGGGGGAGGCAGCTCCCCCGGCTGTTTGGAATTACCTGTTGGAGAAATACTCTTCTATTAGGTGGTGGTGAAGTACTTCTCGGGAACCTCCACCTCGGTGGAGCCCATGTAGTGGCCGGGATCGCCCATGATGTAGGTATCCTGGTATACCAGGAATACGTTGTCTAACTTAACGCCGGTCTCTACGTTGGTGTAGTTGGAGCCGTTCCAGGTAGCGCCGGGAGAGAAGACCTCGTAGGCCTTGGCGATATCGTCGATATCGGCCAGCTCGCTCTCGCCGTTGAGCACGTTCATGGCGTGCTGGGCAAGACCGGCAGAGGTGGTGTAGCCATAGGAGAAGGCCCAGGTGCCGAATCTGTTGGCGCCGCCGGCCTCGACCACGGCCTGCTCGACCTTGGCCAGGATCTTCTCAAAGTCGCCGGCCTCCTCGGTCAGGTCCAGACCCAGAGCGCCGGGATAGCCCAGCAGGGGAGAGGGCAGGTCAGCCTCGATGAAGTAGCCGCCGTACTCGAACAGCTGCTTGAGCAGGGGCTCGGTATGGGCGTCGTTGGTGCAGAAGTAAGCAGCGCTCTCGCCGTACTTCTGGACCCACTCGGGAACCTTCTCCAGGATGTAGGCCTGGGCGCCGGCGATACCAACGTCAGAGGTGGGATCGGGAGCGGTCTCCAGGTGGAAGTTGATCCCGAACTCCTCGCAGGCGGCCTGCATGACGGCCACACGGCGGCTCATGGTCTCATAGGCCATGTGGCGGGGGAAGGAGATGTGGACGAAATCGGTGGCGCCCAGCTCCTTGGCGGTGCGGATGATCAGATAGCCACGGGCCACGAAGTCGTTGTTGCAGACCAGGTCGGCAGCAGAGCCGATCTCGGGCAGGTCCTCGTGCGCCTCGCCAGCGATGCAGAGGATGTCGGGACGACGCTCCTTGATCTGGCGGAAGGCCTCGGTGGTGCCGGGCACGCCCTGGTTGACGATGATGGCCTTCATGTCGGGGTCATCGGACATGTTCACGATGGTCTGGATGGTGGTCTCCAGCTCCTCGGTGAAGTTGTCGGGGTAGATGGCCAGCTTGACCATATCCTCGCCGTACTTGGCCTGGAAGGCCTCGGCGCCCCGGCGGTCATCCTCGGACTGAGAGACGGAACCGGTGATGATGCCAATGTGGTAATCGGCGGCGGTCTCGCCGTCTTCGCCCTCGGTCTGAGCATCCTCGTCAGCCGGAGCGTCGCTGTTGCTGTTGCCGCAGGCCGCCAGAGAGAACACCATCATGAGGGCCAGCAGCAGGCTGAGTAACTTCTTCATTGCAAACCTCCTAAAAAATTTGGTTTCGGCCCACAGAACTCCGCCGCCCACAGGGGCTTTGGATGCTATGCAGACCCTGACACATTCTTTAATTTTAGCAAAAAACCAGGCGTTGTCAACTCTTTTTTCGCATTCTTATTCGTTTCCCATGGAAGAACACCTGTCTGCTGAGGCTCTCAAAGGCTAGTCTTCCCCGGATCTGTGCAGAAAAAACGTCCTCACCGCAGCGGGAAGATCCCTCCTATTTAAATATGGTATCGGGGCTCATGGAGGAATGCTGAAAAGAAATTCTATGTGCGGGGAGGCGCCCTGCTCCGGCGAAACGGGTCTGCTGGCTGGGTTCTGCCTGAACAGCGGATGCCGGCGCATGAGGCGGCGCCGGCTGGATACATATGGTCTTTCTACATAAAAATACAGGGAGATTCTGGTGGAAACGCTGGAAATACAACCGCCTCTTGACATCGTTCCGGGAGAATCCTATAATCAGCTTAGCTTTATCAGACATAGGACAAATGACAAATAAATCACAATCATTGGAGGGGAATTTTGTATGAAGCGTGGCAAAAAACTTGTGGCCGCACTGTTGGGGACCGCACTGCTTGCCGCCAGTCTCTCTGGCTGCGGCAGCACGGGGACCTCTGACAGAGGCGAGGGCGAATATCAGAAAATCAATCTCTCTATGGCAGTCAACGGAACGGATACGCAGATCGACTCCCTGGTTGCCCGCCACTTCGCCGATCTGGTGGCGGAGCGGTCTGATGGGAACATCGTGATCGACGTGTTCCCCAACGATACGCTTGCCGGCGGCAATAGCACCAAGGGCGTGGAGTACATTGCCGTGGGCGGCTCTGATCTGGGGGCCTATGCCACCTGCGTGCTGGCCAACCTGGAGCCCAAGATGTCGGTGGCGACGCTGCCATGGTCCTTCACCTCCTATCAGGAGGCCCGGGAGGTCATTGACACCACCGGAGGCGAGTATTATGCCGAGCTTCTGGCGGAGAAGGGGATCACCTATCTGGGTTCCTTCCACAACGGCTTCCGTCAGCTGACCAATAGCAAGCATCCTGTGACCAAGCCGGAGGATCTGAAAAATCTGAAGATCCGGGTCCCTGGCTCCGCAGTGTACATGAATGTGTTCAAGGCCCTGGGAGCCAGCCCCACCGCCATGAGCTGGAGCGAGGTGTTTACCGCCATCCAGCAGGGGACCATCGACGGCCAGGAGAACGGCTGCTCTGTGACCAAGTCCGCCAAGATGGACGAGATCCAGGATTATATGACCATCTGGAATTACAGCTATGAGAGCGACCTGTTCGTGGCCAACACGAAGATCTGGGAGAGCCTGGAGGAGAACACCCGCCAGCTGCTGCAAGAGTGCGCCACCGAGGCCTGCGAGTGGGGCCGGGACCGTCTGGAGGCCGAGGAGGATCAGCTGATCCAGGGGTTCCAGGATGCCGGCGTTCAGGTGGACATTTTGACCGAGGAGCAGCTTGCGGCCTTTAAGGAGGCTGTGGCCGACGTGTCCGCCGAGCTGAAGGCGGAATACGGCGAGGAGGCCTGCGCGGCCTTCGGGATCGAATGAGGAGGTAGCACATGTTAGCGAAAATTGAAAAAGCAGTTGCCTGCATCTGCGTCTCTGTGATGGCGGTGCTGGTGTTTGCCAACGTGATCGCCCGGTATGTGTTCAATCACTCCCTGGCCGTCTCTGACGAGATGTCCACCTATCTCTTCGTCCTGATGAGCTTCATGGGCACGGCCATCGCCGCCCGGCGGAAGGCCCACCTGGGCCTGTCCATCGTCACGGACCATGTCAGCCCCAAGGCCCGGCTGGTCATCAGCATGCTGATGTATGGGATCTCCGCGCTGTTCTGCCTGCTGATCGTGATTTTCGGCGTGCAGATGGTCATCAGCCAGTATCAGATGGGCCAGGAGACTGCCACCATGCAGTGGCCTGAGTGGATCTATGGCTCCTTTGTCCCGGTGGGCGCGGCGTTTTCCGCCCTGGCCTTTTTGGCCGGCATGAAGGATATGTACAAGGAATATCGCGCGAAGGAGGGGAAATAAATGGTCGGTATCGTATTATTGGGAATTTTTGTGCTGCTGCTGGTCTTCGGCGCTCCCATCGCCGTGTGCCTTGGCATGTCCAGCGTGGGCGCCATTTTGGTCCAGGGAGCCGGAAAGCCCCTGGAGGCAATCATGAGCGTGCTTCCTCGGCTGTGCTCCTCTGCCAGCAGCAAGTTCGTTCTGCTGGCCATCCCGTTCTTCATTCTCTCCGGCAACGTGATGGAGAAGGCCGGCATCTCCGGCCGGCTCATCAACCTGGCTGAGAAGTGCCTGGGCCATATCCGGGGCGGCATGGCCATGGTCTGCGTGGCGGTGTCCTGCTTCTTCGCGGCCATCTCCGGCTCCGGTCCGGCCACGGTGGCGGCCCTGGGCCTGATCATGATCCCCGCCCTGGTGAAGGCCGGCTACCCGGCGGCGTTTTCCTGCGCGCTGATGGCCGCCGGCGGTGCCATCGGCGTGGGGATCCCGCCGTCCATCACCTTTGTGGTCTATGGCTCTATCGCGGACGCATCCATCACCGACCTCTTCATCTCCGGTCTGATCCCCGGCCTTTTGATGGGCGTGGGCTTGATCGTGGCGGCGCTGGTGCTGGGCCGGAAGATGGATCTGAAGGTGCGGCCCAAGGCCTCTGCCCAGGAGCGGCTGAAGGCATTCAAGGATGCGTTTTGGGGTCTTTTGATGCCGGTCATCATTCTCGGCGGCATCTACGGCAGCATCTTTACCCCCACTGAGGCGGCGGCTGTTTCCGTGTTCTATGGCTTGATCGTGGGCGTCTTTGTCTATCGGGAGATCAACCTGAAAAAGATGGTGGACATCCTGATCGACTCTTGCAGCACCACGGCGACCGTCATGTTCATCACCATGGGCGCGACGCTGTTTGGCTATGTGCTGACCCGGGCCAGACTGGATCTGGCCATTGAGGAGTTCATGCTCAGCGTGACCGGCGGCAACTGGATCATCTTCTTCCTCATTGTCAACGTTGTGCTGCTCATTGCGGGCTGCTTCCTGGACTCCACCTCGGCCCTCTATATCTTCACACCGCTGTTTGCCCCCGTGGCAATGCAGCTGGGCATCAGCCCCATCCATCTGGGCGTGGTCATGATCGTCAATCTGGCGATTGGTCTCTTTACGCCCCCTGTTGGCGTGAACCTGTACGTGGCCTGCGGCATCGGCGATATCAAGATCGAGGAGATCACCAAGGGGATCGTTCCCTGTTTGATTGCCGAACTGGCGGTTTTGCTGCTGGTTACGTATGTTCCTGGGATCTCCACCATGTTTGTGGGATGATCCATCCAATCAAGCTCCGGACAGGGAATCCCCTGTCCGGAGCTTTTTGTGGTCAATATCCCTAAAAATCTGAACGGTTTTTTACTAAAAGGGAAAATCTGAAAAAGACTCTTGACTTTGTATGACAAAGGGCTATACTGTAATTGTCGTTTGTCCGACATAAAACAAAGCGAGCGCCGATTCTAAACTGAACTATGAGGTGATTTTTGTGAAAGACATTTCCATCCAGGAACTGAAAAACACCGCCGTACGGATGCGCATGAAGGTCATTGATATGATCTACAAGGCCCAGTCCGGTCATCCGGGCGGCTCCCTTTCCGCGGCGGACTTCGTCACGGCCTGCTACTTCAAGTACATGAATCTGGACCCCAAGAACCCCCGCTGGGAGGACCGGGACCGGATGGTGCTCTCCAAGGGCCATGTGTGCCCCATCCAGTATGCGTGCCTGGCCTCTGTGGGCTTCTTCCCGGAGTCTGAGCTGGACACCCTGCGCAAGGAGGGCTCCATGCTCCAGGGCCACCCCTCCATGAACAAGTGCCCCGGCATCGACATCTCCACCGGCTCCCTGGGTCAGGGCCTGGCCTGCGCGGTGGGCATGGCCATGGCCGGCAAGATGGACAAGAAGGATTACAAGGTCTTCTGCGTGGTGGGCGACGGCGAGACCCAGGAGGGCGAGATCTGGGAGGCTGCCAACACGGCCCACAAGTACGGCCTGGACAACCTGATTACATTCGTGGATTACAACAACCTCCAGCTGGACGGCACCTGTGACGAGGTCATGCCCAACGGCGATCTGGGAGAGAAGTTCAAGGCCTTCGGCTGGGAGACCATCGAGATCGACGGCCACAGCATGGAGGAGATCGTGGCGGCGCTGGATAAGTGCTACGCCTCCAAGAACGGCAAGCCCAAGTGCATCTACGGACACACCGTCAAGGGCAAGGGCGTCTCCTTCATGGAGAACCAGTGCGGCTGGCACGGCGTTGCCCCCAACGACCAGGAGTATGAGCAGGCGATGGCTGAGCTGAAGGCCCAGCTGGTCCGCTGAGCAAGGAGGGAAGAGCAATGAGTGAGAAGAAAATGATCGCTACCCGGGACGGCTTCGGCAAGGAGATCGTGGAGCTGGGCAAGGAGGACCCCAACCTTCTGGTGGTCGATATTGATATCGGTAAGAGCTGCAAGACCGGCGACTTCCGCAAGGAGCTGCCGGAGCAGTACATCAACGTGGGCATCGCCGAGCAGAACGGCGCCGGCGTGGCCGCGGGCCTTGCCACCTGCGGCAAGGTCCCCTTTGTGGTGACCTACGCGGTGTTCGGCTCTCTGCGGATGTGTGAGATGATCCGTCAGGAGATCTGCTATCCCAACCTGAACGTGAAGATCGCCTGCTCTCACGGCGGCGTCACCCCCGCCAACGACGGTGCCTCCCACCAGGCCATCGAGGATATGGGCGTGCTGCGGACCATCCCCAACATGACCGTCATCATGCCTGCTGACTACAACGCGGCCCGGAAGCTGGTCCGTCAGGCGGCCAAGACCTATGGCCCCATGTATCTCCGCTTCACCCGGGACGCCGTGCCCCAGATCTACGACGAGGATGTGGAGCTGACCATCGGCAAGGCCCACCAGATCCAGGACGGCAAGGACGTGGCCATCATCGCCAACGGCGACACGGTCCGCCTGGCGGTGGAGGCCGCCCAGGTCCTGGCCGCCAAGGGCCTCTCCGCCCGGGTTCTGGATATGCACACCATCAAGCCTCTGGACGTGGAGGCCGTCACTGCCGCCGTCAACGACATCGGCAAGATCATCACCGTGGAGGACCACAACATCCTCAACGGCCTGGGCTCCGCCGTGTGCGAGGTGACCGCTGAGATGGGCAAGGGCATCGTGAAGAGAGTGGGCATTCAGGACCAGTTCGGCCAGTCCGCCCCCTATGAGCGGCTGCTGGCCATCAACGGCGTGACGGTGGAGAACATCGTTCAGATCGCCGAGAGCCTGTAAGGCAAACACATCACAAAACCAATCGATTCAGGAGGGTTTTACCGTGAAAATCGGATTTGTCGGCTGCGGCGCTATCGGCAGCTGCTATGCAAGCTATCTGACCAAAAACCATGAGGTCTGCGTGATGGACACCTCTGTTCCGGTGATCGAGGCTGTCCGCAAGGACGGCATTCTGGTGGACAACTGCGTTCCCGGCGTCGGCACTGGGGAGACGGTCTCTGTCCGTCCCGCCATGGCCACCACCGATCCCAAGGAGATCGGCGTGGTGGATCTGCTGGTGGTCTTCGTGCACTATCAGTATCTGGAGGCGGCGGTCCGGAACGCCCTGCCCATGATCGACGACCACACCATGATCCTGTGCCTGCAAAACGGCCTTGGCAACTACGACGAGATCGCCAAGGTGGTCCCCGAGGAGCAGATCATCATCGGCAACACCGCCTTCGGCGCCACGCCGGTAGCCCCCGGCCATGTCAAGCACACGGGCGTGGGCGTCACCAACATGGGCTCTTTGAAGGCCCCCATGGAAAAGGTGGAGCAGATCGCCGAGGGCCTGCGCAGCTCCGGCCTGGAAGTGACCGTTCATGAGAACGTCATGAACACCATCTGGCACAAGCTGGTGGCCAACGTGGCCATCAACGGCATGAGCGCGCTGCTGGAGACCAAGAACGGCTTTGTCAACGACAACCAGTACGCCCATGAGGCGGCCCGGATGCTGGTGGAGGAGGCCATTTTGGTGGCCAACGCCTGCGGCTGCACCCTGGACCACGACGCGGAGCTGGAGCACGCCTATGAGGTGTCCCGGATGACCGACGAGACCATCAGCTCCATGGTCCAGGACGTGACCCACCATCGGGAGACCGAGATCCGGATCATCACCGGCGCGGTGTGCCGGCTGGGCCGGGAGCACCAGGTGCCCACGCCCTGCAATGACCTGCTGCTCCAGCTGGTCCTGGCCAAGCAGTCTATCTACCTGGGCCGGTAACCGGCTGCTTGCAGCCGGTCCCAATGGCCGGATGCCGCGCATAGGCGGCAGACTCTTTCCTGCGGATCGACGGCGCTCGCCGTTTCATCCTATCCCAGCGGGCGGCAGATCTTTCCCTGCCGCCCGCTGTCCTGTTTGCATAGATTTCCCCTTGACGAACTGGCAACTTTGTACTATGTTATACATAAATCATCAATACTCCCGGGGGGCGAGAGGAGAAATTACACTATGGGTGAAACACCTGGATATGTCAAGAATTTGAAAAAGGAATCCGTGGTGCAGAGCGTCATCAACTGCCTGACGGAGGCCATGTGGAACAAGGAACTCAAGCCGGGAGACCGGATTCCGCCGGAGCCGGATCTGGCCGCGTCCATGGGCGTGGCCCGCAGCTCTGTGCGGGAGGCCATCAAGATCCTTTCTTACCTGGGCGTGCTGGAGAGCAAGCGGTCCGAGGGGACGTTTGTGTGCAGCGGCTTCCAGGAGAGCATGATCGATCCCATGATCTACGGCATCATTTTGAATCAGGACTCCTTTGAGAACCTGATGGAGCTGCGGGAGATGACCGAGGCGGGGATCATGCGTCTTGCCAGCATGAAATACGAGGAATCGGAGGGCCAGGCCCTGGAGGCGCTGCTGGAGGAGATGAAGGAGATCGTCCGCAGCAGCGAGGACAAGGTGGATCGGTTCTTCCAGGTGGACAATGAATTCCATGACCTGGTCTCCCAGATGGGAAAGAATCCGCTGGCTGACAAGATCAGCCGGGTGGTGCGGACGCTGACCCACGCCGTGCGCTATGAGACGGTGGCCACCATGATCAACACCGGCCGGGGCGAGGAGCTGGTGGCTGCTCATGACCAGCTCTATCAAACGCTGCGCAGCCGGAAGCTGGAGGATGTGGAGGACATCGTTCGGGCCACCTACTTTGGAGATACCATTCATTGGGCAGGAAGGCCATCGGCTCTGCCGGTGGAGGCGCCCCAACAGAGCTGAGATACAACATGACACACCCCCTGATGTAGTTATTTTCCTACGTCAGGGGGGTGTTTTGTCTATTGTCCGATTTTACTGGACCTGTTTAATACGGCATCAGGGGGTGAACTTCTGTCTGCTTTCGCCTGGACCGGACGAGTTCTATCGATGTGCTGAGCTTATGGCAGGGAGCGATGCTGCTCCCATTGGCGCAGGAAGGCCGTTTGCTCAGGGGTGTGGAACCAATGCTCCCCGCCCTCCATCACGGTGAGAGTGGCGCTGTGCTGGCGGGCATATGCTTCCACCGTCTGCCGGGAGATCAGAGAATCTTCGCTCCCATACAGGATGTGGATGGGACAGCTCCAGCTCCGGATGGGGTGCTCCCGGACCCAGCACAGATAGCGCCAGGAAAGCGTCTGGCCGGATGGGGCGGCGATCTCCCCCTGTTCCCGCAGCTGCTCCTCCGACACGCCGGCCCAGCCCATCATGGTCTGGATCAGCACCTCCATGTCTAGCACTGGAGAGACCAGCAGGGCCTGCTCCGGCGCGTCAAAGGCCAGCAGGGCAACATAGGCCCCGATGCTGGTGGCCCGGAGGGAGACGGTGTTCCAGCGATGCTTTGCAAAGTCCAGTGACGCCCGGATGTCCGGCGCCGCCGTCCAGGGGAACAGCTCCTCGCCCCGGTCCTGCCGGTCTCCATGGCCGGGCAGATCGATGGAGAGCACCTGGAAGCCCCTGGGGCAGACCACCTGGGCAAAGGCCCGGGCCTCTTCCTTGCGGCCCATCTGGCCGTGGAGAAACAGATATCCCCGGTCTGCGGGCGCTCCATATAAGATCGCGGGGACGGCGCCGATGTAAAATCGCTCTTCTTTCATAAGATCACCTTTCATGTGCGCTCAGGACGGCGGCCATCCGGCAAAGCCCGGTTCCCAGACCATCGAAGCCCACGCAGCGGCTGGGGCGGG
>ENA-ORMO01001063-ORMO01001063.1-human-gut-metagenome-genome-assembly--contig:-NODE-1063-length-33124-cov-7.783574_pt1 | contig 33124 bp, 37 predicted proteins | sample MGYA00242106_ERZ509001 | MGnify/ENA primary metagenome ERZ509001 (study PRJEB26280, sample SAMEA2338736) | human gut metagenome | biome: human gut; feature: human-associated habitat; material: faeces...
TAAAGTGCGTAGGGTTGGGCAGCCCATTCCGGCGGGCAAAATCCTCTAACATCTGTTTTTGGTTGGATATGGAGTTGCTCTCGCCCTGTAACTCATCGTCCCGGCTCAGGCGCTCGTACAGTGGGGTAATTTTTTCATTTCTCATGGCTGTACCTCCTGAAACAAAAATGCTCTAAGTGATTGCTTCACTAACCATGACACAATCATGATTAAGAAGTCACTTAGAGCATATATCACCTGCGGCAAGTTTATACTTCTTATACTGCCTTACCGCAAAATGGTTTGGGTTCTTCTGCTCCAGCTCCTCAAACAGCAGGTCAACCGCATTTTTGAAATTCTCATCATCCTCCCTTGCTTCACTGGCATCTACCAGATCAATCAGCATGGAAAAATTCTGTTCTTCCTCCGGTGCTTCGTACCAGATATATGCGATCAGTGCCGTATAATAGAGCTTTTCGGCTTTCACCCAGAAATCCTCAGAGGCTTGCTGTCCTTCCCCTTTGGTATTTACAATGATTGTGTTTACGAGTTTCAGAATGTCCTTTTCGCTCCGGATGTAAGCGAAAGGGTTGTAATGCATTGATTTTGCAAAGTTAATGGTATTAAGCACCTTAATCCGGTAATCATTCTTAGACAGCATCCTGCCGCATTCGACCAGCACAGTGCCTTTCGGATCAGTGACCACATAGGAACTGTGCATCTGCATAAGGTTCGGCTTCACAAAAAAGCGTGTCTTACCGGAACCGGAACCACCGATCACAAGAATGTTTTTATTCCTTGCATACTTCGGCTGTTTTGGTCTGCCCGACATCATAAGCCGTTCCGTTGCCGTTAAAAGCACGTTGTTTTCAAATACCGGATCGACATAAGGCTCTATGTCTTTGGCAGTTCCCCACCTTGCCGAACCGTATTCTACTCCCTGCCGGAATTTCTTTGCATTTTTCGCTTTATAATATACTACCATACGAAATCCTATCCCGCATCCCACGCCAACCAGTAAATCCCTTGGCATAAAACTGGGAAACGGGTTTACAAACGCACCTCCCATCCCATTGATCGTGTCCAACACCTTCTGTAATGTATTATCACCTGCCTGCTGTCCATACAGCCATGAAACCTTATTAAAGACATATCCAAATATCACATAGGGAGCGCATTTGAGGGCAAGCTGTTTCCCATTTATCCCTCTGCACTTTTCTTTGAGAATTTTCGGGATTGACTGCAAATCCTTTACAATCCCGTCAATGACTTTGCTTATAGGCTCTGTCCCCTGTCCTTGTTTTTCTCTCTGCTCCGCTCCCTGTTCTTATTCTGTGCGATCATCTTCTGAAGTCCTTTCAGTTTCTGCCGTAATGACGGACGCTGTTGCTTTTTCTCATTAACTTTTACAAATTCCTTGAATGCCTGTGCAATCACATCGGCATCCTTACCCTTAAAAAATACAAGGTACTTGGGCGGCTCCGTGGTCTTATCCCGCTTCACAGCGAAATCTACATTGTACTTTCTCGCCACACGCTCAAAAGCCTTAATGTTATCATCCGTGACCTCTATGGACTTCGCACCCGCTCCCTGACCGACCAGCTTTTTCACCGATATTTTCCCGTGGGAAGGCTCTTTATGCTTCTGATGCTCCAAATACATCTTCATCGCCTTCTGGAGAACACTTGCGGTCAGTTTAGATGTCTTGATTGCAAGGGCAATTGTTTTTTGTGTTGTTTCCTCCTGCACAGTGTACCTCCTTCCTGATCTGTCCCTCTCCTGTCAGGGTGGAACCAACAGCCTGTGGAGCTGTATTTTCATTCCCATATCTACAATTCCTCTCCTTCCTCATGTTCCCTATCCCAGCAGTTCAGTTCTTCCTCATAGAAATCATCGAATGTATCAGCATGAATGTTTTCTTTCTGCTTTCTCGCTTTCATAATGTCTCTTGCTATTTTTGCCACAATCACCATCGCAACAGTGGCAATCAGTAATTTCTTCACATCTTTTCTGTTCATTTCCTTTTCCTTTCCACTTCTGGACGCCGTGACCAGAAGTTGTTGCAATAAAAAAACAGATACAAAATCTTTCGATCTCATATCTGCCTTAACGCTGTATATTTTTCTATATTCTTTTTGATTAGTAGAGCTTTGCACCTGCCGGAATTGCATCATCCAGCATAACTAAATTAAGCTTTTCCTCTCCATTTACTGTATGAACAGCGGATAAAAGCATACCACAGGAATCAATTCCCATCATACTTCTAGGTGGTAAATTTGTAATTGCAAGTAATGTCTTTCCGACCAGTTCCTCCGGTTCATAATATGCATGAATACCGGAAAGAATAACTCTGTCAGTTCCTGTTCCATCATCTAAAACAAAATGCAACAGTTTTTTGCTTTTCTTTACCGCACTGCACTCTTTTACTTTCACAACACGGAAATCTGATTTGCTGAATGTATCAAAATCCACCATTTCCTCAAATAATGGTTCTGTTTCCACCTTTGGCTCAACAGGCTCAGTAACCTGTTCTTCTAAATTCATATTTTCATCGCACATATTCATTTCCTCCAGACATAATAAGCTAATGCCCATTATAGCAGAAAAGCTGTGCTTTGAGAAGAAATTCCTAACTTGAAAATCGTGTACATCTTTGCACCGATCAGATTATCTTCTATCCATACATCATCGAGCAGCAGACAATGTGATAACACTTCCAGATTTTCCATGTTTATCAGCCGTTGAACAACAGTATTTGTATTCTCCGGTATTTCATGAGCTTCCATTGCAATATCCCGCCTTGCTTCTCTGCAATACTTGTACAATCCCAAGATATACTGATTTGACATGATAAACCCATACGCATCATTATTCAGATACATCATTTTATGCTTTTCCCACTCCTCCGGCAATGAAAAATAGCACTTTGCTGTTTCGATATAGCAGTCTCCCTCATAGGCAGGCTTTATCTTCTTCTCCTGCCGGAGCATCTGATGATATATCTTTTCCCGGTCAAATATACTTCTTGCTCTGGTAAAATCCGGTGTCCTTCCACGCATAAAAGTGTAAACATTGTTGATCACTGTTTTTCCTGCCAAAGATTTATAATTCCCTACCCTGTGAAGGTACTGCAATACCTCTGTTAGCTTCTCCTCAGAAGTAATCTCTTGGTAGTTCTCTGTATCAATCTCCATTTGTTCAAAAGTTAATGGTGTGCTTCCTTTTTTGATTTCACGCTCCATGATACGCTTGGTATCTCTCATTGATTCCATATCATTTCCTTTCCACTTCTGGACGCTGTGACCAGAAGTTATAAAACAAGCAGGTACAAAACATTCATTTCATACCTGCTCCTGTTCAGCAAGGAATTCTCTTTCCTGCAAGTTCCATTATGATATTGATTACTTCTCGTATGATTGCAATGATTTTCATTATAAGGACAATCACTCCGATCATGCCACCGATGATTGCGTCTAATGCCAACACTCCTATGCTCCCGGCTATTCCCAAATTACGAGGTATCAGCAGTACGAGCATCTTTTGTATGCCGAAAGGAAAGCCACTCATAATCCAGAATTGAAACCAGTTCATACCGTTATCTCCCAGACATATCCAGTAACACATATCCAGCCATACTACAATAAATGCCAGCGGCAAAATCACCTTAAATAATACCCTTTTCATGCCATCCACCTCCATACATATCATGCTGCACTTCCTGCTGATAGAAATGATTTATCGTAGTTGGTGCATTATAAAGTGCTGTTATCATATACGCTTTGATATTTGTAATCTTCGTCGTTGTCTCTTTCATGCAACCAATCACATATTCCAGATGACTGCTGTTCAGTTTCAAGAATCTGGATTTTACAAGCTCATACGGATAATCCTCACCTGCAACTCGGATTGATTTTCTCTTTACGCACACTACTTCGCAGATTATCCCAAATAATTCGTCATAAAGTTCTTTTTCACCATAACCATCATACTTCATGTGATGATCATAATTGATATTTTCTTTAATCAGTTCTATGTATGCCTGTGCATCATCCATCGAATCAATCACATCATCTTGTGGCTTTTCTGTTGCAGATTGATTGATAGGATTGTTATAACTCTCCTCAGTATGGTTATAATTAGTCTGATTCATATAAGTCTGATTATAGTTAGTATAATTAGGGGCAAATTCTTTTACCTCTGGAAGTTCAGTTTCTTTACTTCCAGAGGTAAAATTCTTTTCCTTCTTGAAGTCAGATTTTTTTACCTCCTGAAGTTCAGTTTCTTTACTTGCAGAAGTAAAATCCTCTTCCTTCTTGAAGTAAAGATTTTTTACTTCTGTGGATTTATTAGCATTTTCAGGCTTTTTTTCCTCTTGTGTTTCTGCTATTGTCGAAAAGTTTTTCACATAAATAATATCCGGCTTTCCTAATCCTCTGCGTACTTTCTCAATCAGACCAATTCCAGAATCCGAATCCAGTTCCTTTATGATTTTTATGCATGTAGGCTTGGAACAACCCAAGTCATCCATGATATTGTCTATCGTATAAATAATATATGCCCTGTTCTTATCATCCAGCCAGCCATTCTTCATAGAAAGAGACATTCTATCAAGCATTAAGCCATAGAGGAGCTTAGCATCACTGCTAAGTCCCCTATAACGCTCGTCCTTTATCAGCAGGCGTGGAACACGATAGAATGAGAACTGTTCCGCTTCTATTCCGTAATAATAGTCTAGCTGCAAAATTTCTCCCATTCTCGTCTCCTCCTTCCTACTGCGTATTTTTCCAGTTATCTAATAGCTGAAATATTATTTTTTCTATATCATCTGTGCTGTATGTATCCGGAAAATAACTGTTAATGCGTTCCGTTTTTATAACAACCTTACGCTCTACTGGCTTTTCTTTCTCCAGAAGCATACGCACCATTGGAAAAGTCAACTCTCCTTTTTTGTCACTTTCCTTCAGCATGGCACTCTGCTGTTTGGTTATGACAGCATTGGTGTCCTGTATGGCAACCAATACCCATTGCTGTGCATCCTCTGATAAAAACGAGATGTCCACCGCCTGCATAATGCCTATTTTCCCCGAATCCACCATATCAAGCAACGGTTCCGATAATCGTGAAATCCATATATATCTTTGAACAGTTTTTGCACTCTCTCCTGCAGCTCCTCCCAGTTCGTCCAGCGTAAGTCCACCTGCTCTGCTTCCCTGATGCTTCATGGCTTCGTATTTCATGCGATATGCCTTCGCTTTTTCGCTTGGAAGAATATCTTCTCTTTGAATATTGCTGTCCACCATGATAATCGTGGCTTCATCGTCCGTATAATTACGAATAAACATCGGCATTGTATCAAGTCCTACCAGTTCACACGCATGTCTCCTTCGGTGTCCTGCAATAATTTCATAGCCGCCCTCAGCTCTTGGTCTTGCAATACCCGGCATCAGCACGCCATGCTCTCTGACACTCTCCACCGTCTCCTGCATCTTTTCATCGTCCAGTACCTTAAATGGGTGACCTTTGAACTCATGCAGTTCTGATAATGCAATTTCCTGTACCTGCTCTATTCCTGCCTGTGGCTGTCCATCTCCGAATAAATCATCGAAGCTGTTCAGTTTTACCTTTGCGGCACTTCCTGTTTTATTCATCTGCAAGCACCTCCTCTGTCAATGACTGATAGGCATTTGCTACTTTTCCATTTGGATCATGCTCATAAATGCTGACACCTTCAGCAGAAATCTCCGCAGCTCTTACCGACATCGGAATACTGTTTTCAAATATTCTTACCTTGCTACCATAATTCTCCACAACCAATGCACTGATGTCTTTTGCATAATTCGTTCTGTTATCAACCATAGTAAGCAGAATACCTTCAATCTCCAATTTTGGATTGATCTGCCTTTTTACCTTTCCTATGGTCTTTATAAGCTGTTCCAGACCTTTTACCGGCAGATATGCGGCCTGCACCGGAATAAGGATGCTGTCGGCACTTGCAAAGGCATTTATGGTAATCATGCCAAGGGAAGGCATACAATCAATCAGAATGTAATCATACCTTTCTTTCTGCTGTTCTATATAAGTCCGAAGCACAAGCTCCCTGCTCATGACATTTACCAGTGATACTTCCAATCCCGCCAACTCTATATTGCCGGGCATAAGGTCTACACCCTCGTCGTGCTTTAGGATGCCATAATCCGGCTCCATATCTTCTTCATTGATGATATTCGCCATAATGGTTGCAAGAGATACATCCAGTTTATCCGGCTCCTGAAAGCCTAAACTTGCTGTCAGGCTTCCCTGTGCATCCGCATCTATCAGAAGCACCTTTTTCCCCTTTTTTGCAAGTCCAATACCTAGATTACTTGTTGTGGTGGTCTTTCCAACTCCACCTTTCTGGTTTCCGATTACTATAACTTTACACATGATGAAATTCCTCCAAATTCTACTATTATTCTTTTACATTGCTCTTTTTTACTTCTACATACGATCTGTAATATTTATCTGTTCCCTTGTTGGGATAGAGGTCTGACATTTCCAGAACCTCTACCTTTGGGTGTCTCTGCATGATTTTTTTGAACCATGTAATATCATTTTTTGTTCCCATCAACCGAATCTTTAACATCAATCATTTCCTCCAAACATTGCATACAAATTTTTATTGTATGTGGCATACTCCGGATAGCGAATCTGTATTGCCTGCCAGAAATATGGTGCATAGCAACAGCAGAACAAATCCTCTACTGAATATCTCCGGCACTCATCCACCTGCTCCTCTGTGTCCTGTTCATCATCCACGCTCGGTGTACCATTGCAATACAGATTAAATGCCATTCTGACAACCTTTGCACTTCCACTGGTCTGCCAGCCCTCATGCAGGCACTCCGGTTTTACACATCCAGTCTTGAAATTATAAATTCTATCCACATTTCTTCGTGTATCCTCGTTCATTCCAAGGCAATAGCAAAGTGCCTTGTGATATACATCTGCTTCTCTGACTTTCTGAAGTTTTTCATAGTAGAATTTCTCATGTGCTTCACTAATAAAGTTAATATTTTCTTTTTCTGCTCCTAACGCTGTACTGTTCATACTGACTTCCTCCATTTTCTTATTTTGTTCCGTTGACCATAACAAAAAAGGACATTCCTCTAAAATTTCTTTTAGAAAAATGTCCTTATAGTACAAAATATGAACTTGAACTGACTCGATTTTAATTTAAAATCGTTTGTTTTAACCCTTTAAGATAGGTTATTTTGTCGTACTCCTGTCGTACCATACAAGTTGGAAGTCCGCAAACCCTTGATTTTATTGGTCTTTTTTATCCAATGATTTCATTGTCGGGAGCTTTTTCGCTCCTGCTGTAAAGAGCTGTAAGATGATTTACATTTCTTTAAATCATTACAATATTTTCTTTAGCAAGCTGTACTAAAATAACCAAATTTGCAGTCTTTTTTGGTCATATATTAGTCATATTAAATTTTTTTGGTCAATTGCCTAGTCCTCAAATCAGAGGACTCTTTTCTATATTATATCGTTGTTTCTAAAATACATCCATGTTCTTGGCAAGTTTCTCCAAAGCCTCTCTAGTAACCTCTGGATTTGCCTCCGCATAAATGTTCATGGTTGTGCTGACATCAGCATGTCCCATTACTTCTTGAATAACTTTTACATTGGTTTCGTTCTCACAAAACCTCGAAGCAAATGTGTGTCTAAAAATGTGACATGAAAACCTGGGCAACATTATAGGTTCTCTCTTCTTTTTCTTTGCCTCTACCTCTTCTTCGGCATTGTGAGTATCAACGATTCTCTTGATTGCACGATTTACTGCCTGCGGATTATGTGGATTTCCAAACCGATTAGTAAATATAAAGTTTGTCATTCCATCAACCTCTGCAACACAAAAACCTTCTTCCTGCTGACGCTGATATTCAGACTTGAGCACTTCATACACCGGTCCCATCATTGGAATTGTCCTTATTCCTGCTTCTGTTTTAGGTTCTGAAACCCGAAACTCACACTTAAATGAATTGTCAGATCTTGTGTAATAAGTAAGACTATGGTTAATATTGATTGTTCGTTTCTTCATATCAACATCGTCCCATCTGATGCCTATTGCCTCACCGATTCTGCATCCAGTTCCAAGCAGAAATACAAAAAACGGATACCAATGGAAGAAAAACGGATTCTTTGCAACATAATCAATAAATTCTCTCTGTTGCTCTACTGTCAGTGCTCTTCGACTCTTTCTAGCACCACCGTTTCTTTTTTTCACCTCGGCATAAGCTCCATCTACAGGATTTCTTCTTATTATATCATCTCGTACTGCCAGCTCAAATGTAGGTCGCAATACAGTATTGATACTCTCCAAAGTATTTACCTGCAATCCCTTGTTCGTAATCAAATCCGTATAGAAAAATAAGACATCAGAATACTTCACATCCTTAATCTTTTTCTTTCCGAACGTATCCCTGATAAAATGATCCCATGTATATAAGTAATTTGCTTTTGTAGTGCTTCGCAACTCTGTCTTGGTAGAAATATATCTATCAAACAAAAAATTTACATCTGCACTTCCAGCAACATATACATTTAACCCGTCCATCTGGTCACGAACAAGTTCGTCTTCTTTCTGCCTAAGTGTTACAAGAGATTTCGCATATATCGTCCTTTTTTTCCCTAATGGATCAGTATAAATATATGAATACCTGCCATCAGTTTTACGATAATGCTCTCCTTTTCGTAATACTCTTCCTTTACCATCTTTTCTACAAGCCATCTTTTCTCCTTTCTCAAAAAGAAAAGAGCCTGCATTACTTCTGGTCAGCCATTAGTTTCTCTAACACTGCCATTTTAACTACTTGCGTCATAGTCATGTTATGATTTTTGGTGTATTCAAGCAGCAATTCATGTTCTTCACCATTCAGTCTGATTGTAATCCTCTTATCAGCAGGATTTTCAGCTTTTGGTCGTCCCATCTTTGCCAATATATCACCTCCATCTGAACATAGTATACTTTATGTCAGACATAAAGTCAAGTATATTAATGCAAACTCTTTCATATTCTTTTCAATTTATTTGTAGAATTCCTCGTCTTCTATATGAAATGTCTCCAGATATTCATCAAGAATATCAAGGTTCACAAGCACCAGTCTATTCATCTTATAACATGCTTTCGCATCCTTAGCTAACTGCTGGAACTTTGATAAACTCATCGAGTACATCTCTGCACCCTCTGGATATCTGACAAATCTCTTGTTATTTGTTTTCTTCGTTCTGTTATCCATTTTGTTTCATCTCCAATTCCTCTAATACCATCTTGCGTGCTACAGGTAACAGATTAAGCTGCATTATCATCGCTCTATCCATGGCTTCCCTAATCTCCGATTCTCCCGGAATGTACCCCGACTTAAAACGGACACATCCCTTATTTAAAGTTTGAATATCCTCCGGCATAAAATCAGATCTGTTGCTCAATGCGTACCCTCTTATTTCTGAAGGCTCAACTATCACATGCACAGGATTATCTTTCAATTTTGATGATAGCGGAACAACTGAAATCTGCGGTGCACCACCATGATTACTTGCATCACACGATACCACGATTCCAGGTCTGATTCCGCCCTGTACTCCATGCGGATTACGACCAAAATCAGCATATACAACATCAAACTTCTTATATTTATCATAATGTTTCTTATTCTTTTTCATAATCTAAAACCCCCTTAACTGTATAGCCAGTCTGCCATCATCTACTGTAACAATAATTCCTCCTGCATCCTGAACCTGTGCTATTTTTATAAATGCATCAATAAGGTTGTCCGTAATAACACTCATGTTTGCGACTATTACACCATCTACCTGCTTTTTTCTAATCTTATCCACAATCTGATGCCACTGTCTGTCCACATCATTCTGTGAAAATCCATGTCGGCGTTCAGTGCCAACAATCATGTATTCTTTATTTTTTACATACTCATGAATATATTTACTCTGCTTATCCTCTAAGCGATCCACTTTATCCAATGGTGCACTTACTGACAAATACTCTATACATTCAATCGTCTTTTTCTTTCTTCTCATAGCCAAACCTCCTATGAAACAAGCATCTCTGCGTTATCTAGCATTTCGTTAAATATCTTTTGAAAATATGCCTTCTTGCTGCAATCCATTAATTCCAGCCTGGAGTCTATTGAAGTTTTTTTCTTACTCTCTGCCACATTCAGGATTGTATTGGCATCTACCTTGAAATAATCAATTATCTTAAATAGATTTGTGATACTTAATGCACGTTCTCCATTCTCATACTTTTTGATAGTTGACTCACTAATGCCAAGCTCCGCTGCAAGACCTTCTTTTGTAAGTTTTCTTTGGATTCGTAACGATTTAATCACGATTCCAACTTGATAACCATCATATTTCATCGCTATATCCTCCATTGTCCTTTGTCATTTCTCTTAACATCTCTACAGCTGCATATTCTGTTTCATACTGACCAAGCCACTTCCCACTTGAATCATGTACAACTGTTCCGAATGCAGTCTGTGTAAATCTGCAATCCTTCACAGCCGGGACTTGTTTGTCCCGACCGGAATGATTTTCTGTTATCGCTCTACCAAAGGACTCCGTTAGCATCCAAAGTCCTCTGCATGAGATACAGTAATTGGCACTGGACCGACTTCAAGAGAATAGAGCCATATGCCCATATCTGTGATGGTCTTCACAAATTCCTCCAGATCATAAATGTCATCGGTGATCTCATTCAGGCTTCTGACTACTACAACCTCAAAATCTTCCTCTTTAAGTGTTGCAAAGAAAACATTCAGTGCTTCTCTGTCATAGTCCCTTGTCATTGAGCGATCACAATACGCATCATTTATTATTACTCCATTAGGTATTGCCTGATCACGCATACTTTCAACCATCTGGACTACATTGAGTTCCGCTCTGCGTGACTTTACAAATGCAATACCCTTTGCAAGCTCCTGATTATCTGTACCTTCGTTTCCTACTACGTTAAAATCTCTTTTATTCATTTTGTTATCTCCTTTACGATTTCGTATTGGAGAGTTTTGGCGCCTCCACTCTCGTGGTGTGCTGTTCCTTAGCACATGTTTATGGTACTCTATTAAGAAAACCTATGCGCCCACTCTAAAGACTATCTTTTCTGATTTGTAGTCTTTAAAAGACTATTTTTAATTTCTCCCTCTATTCTTCCGGTCACCATTTTTAAATTGTTTACTAATTCCACCATCTCCGGCGAATAATTCATGTGTTCTTCTCCAAACAACAAAAAATCAGCAGAGCAATCCAAGATTTGTGCAATACAATACAATTGTGGTATTGTACAATTTGCTTTTCCACTTTCAATTCGAGACATTTGGTTCTTACCAATACCAAGATAGCTTGCCAACTCTATAGCTTTCATATGTCTTGATTCTCGTATATCTTGAATTCGTATACCAATTTTCGAACAAGTATCAGAATCATATTCTTTTATCTCTTGAATCACTCTGCTCACCTCCCTTACAAAAAATAAGGAGCCGATATCATTCAAATATTGAACGATATCGGCTCCCTTTTGCCCTTACCAACTGCCATTTCAGCTGACGTACTATTCACTTATTTATTTTATCCGCTCGTTGCTTCTTTACAGAATATACTATAAAATTTCCATTCTTATCTTTCCTAACTTCTGCATCATTCCCATTTCTCGTTGCATGTAATATTTGCTGATATAAAATAAGTTTCTCATCCATATTATCACCCCTCCAACATCGTAGTTTCCATTCCATCATCCATAGGAATTAAGTATTCTTGTTCAATGTTCAAAGTAGGTTCATCTACCAGAATAATTGAAATCATATCATGGATTGTTATCGTACTTAATTTTCTTTTGGCAGTTTCAAACTCCTCTTTATTTGTCATCAATAGACTCATTTTAATTCCTGCATCTCTTAAGGAATTTATATAACAACATCCAAAAATCCACGACATCTTATGCATAATTGGTCTGTGATTTCCAATATAAACATCAAATGCCCATTTTTTTATTCCATATGATTTTAATCTATCCGTTACCAAAACAAAATCAGCCTTATATTTCAATTCATCTGTTTTATAAACAAGATCATTATATTTAAATTCTTGTACAACATTTCCTTGTTCATATAACTTATTCATTATAAGCATTCTCATCGTAGCAACAGAATATGGTATATTTTTATCAAGTTCTAATCTATTAGATAAACCATTGCTATTACGTTGCATATGATCTCTGTCAACTAAACTATCATATGCCATAATAAATTTATCCAATCCGTGAGCATCTAATAACATATCTAATGTTACTTCACTATCAATATCTGCATTTTCTGCAATGGCTTTTATTAACTTATCAGAGTTAGGGGTTGTATTTTTTTTATTAATTATCCTTGATATTGTCGAAGGGCTCACTCCACATTCTTTTGCAAATTCATTTATTGAACGTTTGCTTCCTTTTGCTTTAAATGTCAAGTAAGATAAGTACTCTATATTCGGCTCCCTTATTCTACAATAACCTGGAAATACATTAGAAAATTTCATATTCAACCTCCTTTTATTTATATATATCACTTTTATTGCGCAATGTCAATATCACGCAACACTTTATTTTTCACGCAACACTTTATTTAAATACTTTTATCAATTCATTTATTGCATTAATCTGCTCCACTGAATATTGAGTATCTCTTTTAAAAAATAAATAATCTACAGAACAATTTAATATCTGTGCAATAATATATAGTTGTGGAACTGTGCAATTAGCTCTACCATTTTCAATTCGTGACATTTGATTTTTCGTTATTCCCAATTCAGTTGCTAAATCTATACTTTTCAATCCTTCTTTAATTCTCATTTTCTGTATTCTCTGACCGATTTCAAACTGCACATTCTTATCATATTCTCTAATTTCCGTATTCATATCTTCCGTCCTTTCAAACTTGCTCCGAACTAACTCGTTTGAGGACCAGATAAAACTCCCTAGATATGTAATTTTCAGCAAATAAAAAAGGACACATGAAAAACAGTCCCAGTCCTCAAACTGGTTTCTAATTTTTCATGCGTCCTTAGGATGGCACCTTTGCGTATCATCAGCTTACGCTTATTGCAGGTGTCTCCCATATCATGATGACCACTAATTTAATTGTCTTGTCCTGTTGCGACCAAATATCTGCCGCAGCATCTGATGCCTGACTGTATGTATCAGATATAATACTTATCCTGTTCTACTCTATCCAGCAGCTCACCCTCCTTGAAATTCTTCAAGGTCATTACTCTGCCACAATGGTGACATTTCATCATAACTCTCGGCAGTACCGGATAATTTCTGTTACCTGTAACTATGTATGAAACTTTCATACTCTTTTTGCACTTCTTACAATAAAAATCTATAACTTTTAACTCTTTGTTCAATTCAGTTCGCTCCTTATTCATACAAAATCATCAATCTACAATTCTGTACTCGTAAAGGAAAGGGAAATCACCTTTGCAAGCCTTTTGCCGGGAGTTCCGATGAATGTCTGCACATTCCCCGGCTTTGCTGATCTAAAGCCAACTGATATGAATTGTGCTGTCAGCACGCAATCACATCAGGCTCCGGCTCTTTCCATAAACCACATATTGTTATCTTCATAGAAAAGGAATATTTCCTTTCCATCTACCACACAGGTATAACGCTCTCCAACGCCGCCAGCCCTTGTACTGGCTGCTCTGCGCTTGTCTTTTACTCGTGTAATCTCATACTTTCTGCCATCTTCCCATGTTATCTCTTTAGGAATGAGCAGTCCGTCCTTTGAAAACTCTGCAAGTACATCAACATATACCTTATTGCTCAATGTAATCACCTTCCTCACAAGATTGCTATCGCTCTGGAAGAATCCATCTTCCTTGCTATATAGCCTTTTTCTTCTAATATTTTCAGATGTGCATAAACACTTGAAGTCGATGCCACCCCTACCATCATGCATATCTCCCTGATAGTAGGAGCATAACCATTAACTCTCTGATATTGCATAATGCTTTCATACACATTCTGCTGCTTCTCCGTCAATGGTACTCTGTCTACCAGATCAATTCTTGCTGCTTCGCTCATGTTCCGCCTCCCTCTTTATCCAAAATACCCATGTGGATGTACTGTGTGTTCTTCTTTTGCATTGACTGCCGACAGAATCCTGTCCCGGTACATGAGTCCCCTCTGGATACTGTAAAATCCAAATCTTCTGCGTATCTCATCAACCGCTGAATCCATCTTCATCTGCTTTTCACGCTTCTCCACACTTGAGAACAAATCAATCTGTTCCCAATAATTATCTGTTACTAAGTCTGCACCTCGGACACCAACACTGCGTATTGGTTTGCTCCAGTTATAGTTTTCCTTAAATATCTGATAAGCGTATGCAGCTATCTCTCCGGTGATATTCGTTGCGTGGTCAATCTTTTTCTGACGGGTAAAAGAGAATAGCTCATTATCCCTGACACTTATCTCAACCACTCTGCACCGGAATCCATTCTCACGAAGTCTTGCTGCAACACTCTCAGCCAGAATATAAAGAACAATCTTTACATCCTCATCGCATACCAAATCCTTTGGTGTCGTTGTGCTGTTTCCCACCGATTTGATTGGAGCGTGAGTATTCTCCAGCTTGACAGGTGAATCATCATAGCCATTAGCAAACGACCATAAGATACTGCCCATCTTTCCTAGGTGACTGTTAAGCACTTCTTCATCTGCCCTTGCAAGATCACCTATGGTTTTGATACCAAATAATGCAAGCTTTCTGTTCGTACTTTTGCCAACGTATAGAAGATCTGCCACCGGAAGTGACCAAGCCTTCTGCTTAAACTCACTCTTATACATAGTTGTGATTGCATCAGGCTTCTTATAATCTGAACCAAGCTTTGCAAATATCTTATTGAAAGAAACACCAACACTTACTGTGATGCCAAGCTCTGACTTCATTCTCCTGCTGATTTCCTGCGCGATAAGCAATCCATCCCCTTTAAGGGAGCTGCTCCCTGTCACATCAAGCCAGCACTCATCAATTCCATATGGCTCCTGCCTGTCCGTATATTCTGCATATATCTCATGTGCCATTCTTGAGAACCGAAGATATAAGTCCATTCTTGGTGAAACAAATGTTATGTCAGGACAGACCTGCTTTGCCTGCCAGAGTGCCATTCCTGTTTTCACACCGTACTTCTTGGCAATATAGTCGGCTGTTAAGACAATCCCATGTCTTGCCTCCGGGTCACCGCCTACTGCCAGTGGCTTTCCTGCAAGCTCCGGATGATGCAGATGCTCAATCGAAGCATAGCAACAGTTGATATCTGAATGAAGTATTACCCTGTCTCCCATCTGCATCACCTCCTGCATTTAATCTGTCACTACCATAACCTTTAGTCCAAGTATATGAGTAATGTTTCTTACAGGGCATAGTATAACCCCAAGAATAATCGACTGTCAACGGACACATGTGTCCTTTTTCTCATTATATTGGATTTTAAGCTTGAATAATTGGTACTACTGATATATACTATGGAGTAAAAAGAGACATTTGAAATCAACAAAATGAAAGAAAAGAGGCGTATGTATGTACTCAATCGGAGAAATCATTTCAACATATAGGAAAAAGAAAGGCTTGCTCCAGCAGGATCTCGCTGATGAACTGGCAAAGGAAGGCATCACCATTTCCTATAAAACCATATCCAACTGGGAGAGAAATCTTGCTGAACCAAGCGTTACCATATTTTACAAAGTGTGTAGAATCCTTGGTATTACTAACATGTATGAAGCATATTTTGGAGTAAATCCTGCCGATCCTTTCTCTTCACTTACTGATGAAGGCAGAGAAAAAGCTATAGATTATATTAATCTGCTCCACGCATCCGGAATGTATGAAAAGCAGACTGCTAAGATAATTCCATTCCGAAGCATTGATATTTTTGAAAATGCAGTATCAGCCGGAACCGGTAACTTCCTTGTAGACGGACCGAAAGAAACTGTACGCATAGACGAATCTATCCTGCCGGAAGATACTACTTTCGGTGTCCGTATTAGTGGTGACAGTATGGAGCCTGAATTCCACGATGGTCAGATTGCATGGGTATTACAACAGGAATCTGTTGCTAATGGAGAAATCGGCATCTTCGCTCTAAACGGAGAAGCCTATATTAAGAAATTACAAAACGATAAAGACGGAATTTTCCTTATCTCGCTTAATGAAAAGTATGCACCTATCAAGGTTGGAGAAAACGACCGCTTAGACATATTTGGAAAAGTTCTTGGAAAATCTGATGCTTCTGCTATCACAGGACATTGCTGATAAAATTGCAAGTCCTTTTTATCGGACACATTATTTTGCATAATGACAATAAGAAAATATCTATAGAACTGAAAGAAGGGATTTTTATGGCGGTTACCAATAATATCAGAGAAATCCGAGAGCAGCGTGGCATTTACCAGGATGACCTTGCCGCTGCTATCGGATACAGCACCAAAACTGTCGGCAGGATAGAGCGTGGGAACAGCACCCCATCTGCCGAATTTATGCTGCGAATATCAAAGTACTTTAATATGCTGGTGGAAGATGTCTTCCATGTAGAAGATTGAGTCGGAGGGAGCAATTCTGTAACAAAGCAATTTTTTATAACAGGCTTATTTCGTGCACCCTTTTTACTTGGGTGGTGACTGCTAAAACCAGACCCTATCGAAGAACCCTAAAAAACTATGCTTTTTTTAATGCCAGACCCTATCGATAAACCCTAAAATAGATTGGCAAACCCTAAAGAACTTTGATTATCCGAAAAATCTCGGAAGCCTTAATTTTACTATATTTGTTATCAGAAGGTTGTTCTGCTCGCAACGCTCACAGAACAACTTTCTCACTAACTTCGCGCTTACGCACTCATTAAGTGTTCAATGATTACTCGATAACTGTAGCAACACGTCCAGATTCTACTGTACGTCCACCATCACGGACTTTGGTTTCGTGATATTCGATTATTTGAAACTAATTTGTGCGGTTCTGTTGTCTAAAGTAGCTTATTTTTGCTGAGGAATTAGTGCTTTATAAAAATCTTGTAGCCAAAATGTAGCCAATTAACGTTTAGATAAGCACAGGCAAATGAATTTCAATAATTCTTTCAAAATAACATAATCACTTTAATATAAATAAGTTATGTTATTTTAAAATATATCTGCCTTCTTCTTTATATATTTCTTGCTTACCGTCAACACAAAATGCTGGTCTGATACCATTCATATCGTATGCATTCGTGCTTCCAATTTCACCTTCCGGTCCTACTGCATATACACAAGAATCATATGTAGAATCCGCACTTCTTAACCACCAACTTACAGTAAACTTTCCATTATTCGTAGTAGCAAAACGATTCTTATTATCTTTAAAATACAACAATGGCACCCCTTCAACTCCGACATGCCCATTTTTTTTATATCCAAGTTCAGTAAAAGACAACAAAAACACTTTTCTTACAATAGTTATCACGCTATCATCTATTTGATTCAAGCATCGTTCATCTAAAATCTCTATTTCCGAATCTTGAATTAAGCAACGAGTTTGAATAGGTAAATTATCAAAAAACTCTCCCATTAAGTAATTATCAATTTCACTTTCTTCATAGTAAGCCGAATAATCACTAACTCTTCTATTCTCTGGAAGAATTTCTTTTCTTAACAAAAGTGTTTTACCATTATAATCATTAGTTAATACAATATATGGAACAAATCCTGTTTTTTCTTCAATATATATGATTGGTTCAATTTTACATTTTTCAGAATATGCCAAATCACTTATTGTATTATATTCCTCGGTTACTGCTTGTCTTTTACTACAAGCATTTAATAGAACTCCAAGAACAATTGCTAATACTACTACTTTATACGTTTTTCTGAACATTTATGTGGCTCCTTAATTTCTCTGCTTTTTACGTCTTATTTTTGTAAATGCCATACACATCACTATACTTACCATGATTACAGCCATTAGACTACAAAATCCAACTGCAGATTCGTCTCCTGTTGAAACAGATTCTATCTTTTCTCCTCCATTTTCATTTATTCCCGAACCAGAATTATTACCTGTATTATTATCTTTTCCCGAATCAGGATTTTCTGGGTTCGCTGGATTTTCTGGGTTCGCTGGATTTTCTGGGTTCGCTGATTCTCCATCTTTTTCAAATTTTGCAACTAAAAGGGTATCTTTTTCTACACAAAAACGATATTGTGTTTCTTTCGAAATTAATTTATCATTCTCATACCAACCAACAAATTGGTAACCTTCTTTAGCAACCGCTTCAACTTTTGCAAAATTTCCTTCTTGTCTAATTCCTTGACCTATAGCAATACCATGTTCATCCGAATCAACTTCTACTGTCACCATATAATAAGCAGATTTTGCATCTTCACCACTTAAATTTTGATCAGGATTAATTTCTTTACCATCAGGTGACTTCAACTCATACTCTGTAGTTGAACCTTCTATTTCATTATTTTGTTCATCATCTACATAAGCAGGAACAACTGCATTAAACACATCATTTTTATTCAAATTTATATCTTTATAATTAACGACTCTTGTAATATCACCTGCTGTAGAAGAAAATTGTGTTATTGGGCATTTATATAAATAGTAATTTATGAAATACTATATGTCTTGTAGATTCATTTCATAAATTACTATAATTTTTATAGTTTTATCATTTATACATTTGTTGAAAAAAGTTATATAAAACATTACAATATTTATTGATATAAGATTCTTTCTCGCCATCTATAACACCACAAAAATAACTGTACTTAGAACCATCAAAAACAACTGTACATATATTAGTTTTAAATAAGCTCATATTATCATCATTTTCCATATAATAGAGAATGTTATCATATATACTATATACATTCCCTTCATCAGCCTCTTCAATAGTTGGTAATAAACCTTCAAACTTTTCTAACGGTTCAGCCGTTATATATACTTCAATAGAAGAATCCACAAGATTTTCGTCATTTGTTTCATATTCAAATGTATATCGGAAATAAGCTCCACCGAAACTTTCATCTTCATTTAAGTAACATCGCATTCCAGAATATCCTTGGTCAAATGCAACATCTACCTTCGTATATTTTTCAAAAACATCATAATTCTTGTTATCTTCCACCACTACTTCTTTATAAGAATCATATTTCTTATAAAATGCTTCATTGACATTAGCAACTTCATTTACTTGGAGAAATTTGAAGTTAACTTCATTTATATTTATATTTTCTATGTTTTCCTCATAATACTTGTCAGACTTTATATATTCCCGTTCTTTGCCATCCTTTAATACATTCTTGCCTATAAAAATTAATGCAATAAAAAACAAGCATACAAATAATATTCTTATTATTTTCTTCATTCATTTCTCCTATTCTGTCAATCCTAAATCTATTGATTTTACTGGCTTTGACGATTTTTATTTTACCTCAAACAAAAGCCGAGAGTGATGGATATCGTAGTGTCATGTACCGAATAGCTGATAAATAAGTATAGCTAATAAAGCATCCTTTTAGTTTGCTTTATAAAGGCTATTTTCCCTCTGTTCAACTATGATGATGAACCTTCCGTGTCTAAGGGGATCATGTCCCAACTTCCTTCGTAGCATCTACCATTCACTGAGTGCCAGCCAAGCTCCTAAACGGGGGCATGCCCCACGGAAAAAAACGATGCCGGCTACAGCTCTTGTTTTTATGTTTGATTGTTACTGACCTGCATTCACCTGTCGTGGTACTGATTTACTCAGTGGACGCTATACCATCTCAGGTTCTTGTTGGTCTTTTGCAGATGCAGTCCGTTCCGGACTCCATACCATTTTACGGCTTCACGGCCTGCATCCGTTCCATCCGTTAATCCCACACTTTTCTCTGCATAGCTCACGATTTAATTGGCTCTACTGTAACCACGTCCTCTTAGTTTTGCATTATGCCAGATATTTTTCATGCCATTCGCTTAAAAGAAAATGGCAACCTTCGCAAGCTGGCATCTCATATAGATGAACAGCTCGCTGAAATAACAAAAGATGATATGGTTTCCTATGCGGTCTATTACGGTGAATTTCAGTATCAGGCGGCAATGTTGTCAACTTAAGCCCCAAAGCCTTGATTTTTCAAGGCTATAGGGCTTTATTTTTTTGTGAAAATTTCTGTTTTTTTCTGAAAAGACTTGACAAAAGCCTCCAAAAGTGAGGTCGTTGCAGCGACAAACTTAATCACACTTAGGAGGTATGTCTTATGAATCGAACCGACATATGCAAAAATATCATTCAATCCATAAAGGAGTATATCACAAACCCTGACAAACTGGAAGCTCATCGGAAAATGAAGTTTGCACATCGGAATTCAATAATAGCCTAATAGCAATTATTAATAAAACAGGCTGGGTAAATAACCATAATACTGCAATAGCAATACAAAAAATCCTACAAATATACCGATTGCAGCTATTCATGAATAATCCCCATCACAAGCGGCAATGATTGAACCAACAACAAATATTAAAATAAACACCAATATATGCATAACTGCCACCTCCGTAAATGTTCTATTAAACTCATTTATCATGCATCCGTCACTTATGCTTTCCTTATGCTTTATTTATAGCACTTTAAACTGTACAATAATCATCCCTTGTACATCGAATTAATGTTCTGTATTGCAACAAATCGGTGTAAAAAAGGACGCAGAATCTCTCCCACGCCCTCACTACTATCTGGCTTTATCTGCTCTTACCTTCGATACTTCCTTATGTGCTGCTTCCTGCTTCACCTCATCCACACCTCTTGCCTCAAATGCATCTGCATTATACTGATACTCCTGTGGTTCAGCGACCATTGGTGCATATACAATCTCTGCTTCTACTCGCTCAGCTTCTGCCCTCTCCGGCTCTGTCTGTTCCTTTGTTTTCGCATTCTCCATATGCTTTTCCTTATCAAGCTGCACATTCATAGCCAGATTATCCAGCTTATCAATCGAAGCATCAAGATGAAGTTCCATTGATACAAGCATCTTTTTCACTGTTTTCATAGGGGCAAGTACTGCCTTTGTAATGGGATGTTTCTGCTCTTTGCCAAGTGTAACGACCATTCCATCCTGCTCGTAGTAGAGCCACTCCTGTGTTTCAATGTTCCCCTCATACACGATGGTCACATCAAAATCAGGCATAAATAATCCTTCCTCCGCATCCCATACACAGGCTATTCCCTGTCTGAGTGTCAGATTCAGGCTTTCGACATACACAGACCAGCCGCTTACGACTATCTGAAAGTCATCATCAATCTCTGCAATATCATCCTGAGTGTCGATCAGCTCCTCCATTTCCGATACTGCTTCTTCTATCTCCCCCAGTCGGTATCTCTTATTCATCTGCCGCCTCCTTATATCTGCACCTGACAATAAAACGCATTGTTCCCTGTCCCGGCATTCAGCATTTCACTTCCGGTTTCTTCCATTACCGGGTATCTGATATCTATTCCCGGTATCTCAATAATGCCGATGATACTGCCTTCTTTAAGAATGGCTTTCTCCTCTTTACTAACGGTGGTTTGCTCTTTCTCAACCTCTGACCTTTCATCCTGCTTCTCCTCCAATGTCTGCTCAAATTCATTTATGAGCTGGTTCGTGTTTCTCTCTCCGGTTGTACACCAGAAAAAAGAGACTGCCATAATGGCAATCCCTGCTGTAATCAGTAGTCCTGCGACCACTTTCCTTATGCTCATAGAGTTTCACTCCTATCTTTTCCTGTTTCTGTCTGGCATATAGATTCCCTTATCCTCTGCAACAATACCCGCATTTTCTATTCTGTCCTCAGACTTTTCTTCGTCCGGTCCGCCAAGATCTGCATCCATAGCCTTTGCGTTCTCAAGGTCAAGCTGGGCATTTAATTCATACTGCCTTGCAAGTTTTTCTTCCAGTTCTGCACTATATGCAAACGGCTTATCATACTCCGCCTTTGAAGCCTCAAGGTCATTCTGGTACTGTTCAATCTTCTTTTCCAGAAAATCAACATTTTCATGAAGTCCGTTGAACAGGTTCTCCAGCTTTACCATACTTCCCACCGGACTTGTGGAAAGTTCTGCCTTGTATTCCGTCTTTCCACGAAGCACCATATAGTTGATACTGAGGAAATTCTTTTCCACCAAAAGCTCAAAGCCGTGGAACTTACCGACTGGAGTGGTTTCGCCTGTCTTACATTTGCTGATTGCTTCAAGCATTACGGTTCCACCATCCACTCGCTCTGTATAAGTTGCATTGCCTATGGTAATGGCAAAGTCCGGGTTATCAATCAATTCCTTATCCCTTGCCTTTATATCCTCCCTTACATTGGCAAGTTTTTCTGTCGCAGTTTTGATGAGTTTTGGATATTTGATCATAAAATTATCCTGCAATCCGTATCTCTGATTATCATACGACGCTTTTAAGAGCTTTAATCTCTGGACATCATTGTCAACCTCCATCTTTTCCCTGATTAAAGGGTTGCCTGTCGCAACCGCCTTAATCTCCGCATAAGAAAGTGTTGCCTCATCAATGTCCTCACAGCTTCGGCTCACTGCCTTGCTTGTCATAACCTGACTGATGAAACGCTGCTTGTTTTCCACAAGTGACCAGTTGTATGCATCAAAGGTTTGTTTTGTAACATATCGGTAGATTGCCACCTCATCGTTTTTATTTCCCTGTCGGATACCTCTGCCTTCCCTCTGTTCAATGGAAGAAGGCTTCCACGGGCAATCGACATGGTGCATTGCAACAAGGTGTGTCTGTACATTAACTCCGGTTCCGCACTTATCTGTCGAACCGATAAGGACTTTTTTCTTACCTGTCCTCATTTCCTTAAAGAGTGCATCCCTCTGTGCGTCTGTTTTTGCATCGTGAATAAATGCTATCTCCTCCGCAGGGATACCATATTGGATAAGTGACTCCTTCAGATAATCATAAATCGTAAAGTCCTTGTCCGGTCCCGGTGTTCCAATATCCGAAAAAATAAGCTGACAGCCTATATGACCATCAGCATTTCCTTTTACATATTCTTTCCAGACATTTTCCGCTACCTTATTGAGCTTTCCGTCCGGGTTGTTCGGTGCGTCCTTATCAATCAGTCTTGCGTCTGTTCCAAGAAGTCTTGCTTCGTGCGTAATCTTTAAGAAGTTGTCAACACTTGGATCAACACCCCCGCCCCTTATCCTTTCTGCCCTTACAACAAATTCTTCCATTACCTGCTTCACATACCAGTCCGGCTCCGACTCCACGATGATAGGCTTGCCGCCACGCAGAGCTGGCACATCAAGGTCAAGCATATCCGCTGTCTGCACATCGGCAACCTCACGGAAGATGTTCATAAGCTCCGGCAGATTGGTAAACTTATTGAACCTGCTCTTGAAACGGAAACCACTGCCCTCAACCGTAAGCTCCAGTGCCGTTGTTACTTCTCCAAAGTTAGCCGCCCACGAGTCGAAATGATGAATTCCCATCTCCTCAAGTGCCGATTTCTGCAAATAAAGCTGCATAACATACATCTCACACATTGTGTTGCTTATCGGTGTACCTGTTGCAAATACAATTCCCCTGCCATCATTTATCTCTGATAAATACTGGCATTTAAGCTGCATATCCGTTGACTTTTTAGCCCCACTACTGCTGATTCCCGACACATTATTCATCTTTGAAAATGTGGCGAGGTTCTTAAAATTGTGTGCTTCGTCTACCATAATAGAGTCAACACCCAGCTCCTCAAAGGTAATGAGGTCATCTTTCCTGCTCTCATCGGTCAGGGATTTAAGCTGTTCCTCCAGCTTTTTCTTCTGGCTTTCCATCTGCTTTACAGCGCATTTCAGCACGAAGTGGAGATTCCAGCGTTCCCCGTTCCGCTCCTTCATATCATCAATCGCATAGGTGATCTCATTTATCTGTTCATTAAGCATTCGCTCCTTTCTCTCTGCCGAAATTGGAATTTTTTCAAATTGCGAGTGCGACATAATGATGCAGTCATAATCGCCTGTCGCAATCCTTGACACAAACTGCTTTCTTCGGCTCTTTTCAAAATCACGCTCCGTTGCAACCAAGATGTTTGCTGACGGGTAAAGCCTTAAAAATTCACTTGCCGTCTGCCCGATAAGCGGCTTTGGCACTACCATAATTGTCTTATTGGAAAGTCCGAGTCTTTTCTGTTCCATACACGCAGCCATCATTTCAAACGACTTTCCGGCTCCGACGCAGTGGGCAAGCAGGGTATTTCCTCCCATAAGGATTCGTGCCACCGCATTTTTCTGGTGCGGTTTTAATTCAATCTCAGGGTTCATTCCTGGAAATTGCAAATGGCTTCCGTCATACTCACGCAGGCGGATATTATTGAAGGTTTCATTATAATATTCCACATACTTCTGTCGGCGTTCCGGTTCTGCAAACAGCCATTCCTTGAACTTCTCCTTGATCATGTTCTGCTTTTCCCTTGCAAGCATTGTCTCATTCTTATTAACTTCATAATGATACTTGCCACCTCCATCATCAATCCTGTCCCTGACTGTTACAGTCTTTAGGTTCAGCGTATCCTCAAAAATTGAATAAGCATCCATGCGGCTTGTACCATAAGTCTTAGTAGCTGCCACTGAATGCTTATCCATGCTCTTATTCTCGATGAACCATTCCATGCTCATCTTATTTAAGTGTACCTGAATACCTGTATTGTAAAACTGGCTTCTGACTGCCCTTGCACGCCTTGGTGTATTTAGAAGTTCATAGATAAACTGCTCATAATCAAGCGGATCAATCCATGTTGTGCCAATCTTTACATCAATATCCGAGGCTTCAATCCACTCCGGCTGCACCTTTTCAAGTGCTGCCACATTGCCTGCAAATCTTTCTGCCTGCGGATTGTCTGTATCAGCTGCCATAGCCTTTGCTACACGGAGCTTGTCTCTCACATTGCCGGAAAGATACTCGTCTGCTGTCTCCCAGCCGATATCAGGATTGTTCTCGTTGTAACGGTCGGGATTAAGGAAAATCAGTCCGTCCAGCTCTTCCACAAGAACTGCCCTTCTAAGCTCTGCCAAAGCATCATCACTAAATGTTATCTCATCCGCTACCTGTCCTGTTTTTTCCGCAAGTTCATCCTTTGCATTTGTAATATCCGGCTCATAGATAGAAAGCATATAGGCAAGATTTACATATCCAAATTCATTGACGGATACATTTAATGCTTCCACAGCAGTCTCAACCCTGTCTATGACAGTCTTTGCCTTAATCGTCTGCTTATAAAACATATCCGCTTTTTTCACCTCCCCGTCTTCATATACTTCCTCAAGACTGCAAAGAAGTGGGTAATCGCTGTCATCCCTGAATGCTATTCTGTTTGCTTTTGAAGTAATGGCTCCATACTGCTTTACGAAGGCATCATATTTTACATTAAGAAGTCTCTGCTTATCAGAAAGCTCCTCCTCGCTGCAGCCATCCATCTGGATATCAATCAGCTCTCTTGTTATCTGTCTGATTTCATCAAGGCTTCGGATTCGCTCCTCGGCAGTCTGTGATACTTCTTTTCTTACCATCTCGGAATTTTCCCTGTAATAGAGCTTTCCTTCATAAAATGTGTAAGTGTAGTTTCTCACATCCGGATCAGCCGGGATAACTTCCTCTGTCTGCTCCGCCTCATCTGCCACTCTCTCAAAATCTGTCATCTGGGCTTTGATATTTCCGATTGCCTTATTGAGAGCCTCGTACATATTGAAGTTCTCATCATTATTCACACAGACTGTATATCTGCTGTCCTGTCCATAAATCCTTGTATCATATTCCATAGATCCAAGCATCATCTCCGGATGCTCTGCAAAGTATGAATTGACAGCAATGCCATTCTCAGTTACACCAAGGTGTACCAAGTCAGGCTCAATATCAATCTTTCTCTCCCTCTTCTGCAAAAACAGGATATCTGCTGTCACTTCGGTTCCTGCATTGTCTTTAAATGCAGTATTCGGAAGTCTTACTGCTCCCACAAGCTCTGCCCTTTCAGCCAGATACTTTCGGATAGTAGGATTTGCCTTATCAAGTGTTCCCTTTGTGGTGATTACAGCAACCATGCCTCCCGGTCTTACCTGGTCAAGTGCTTTTGCCAGAAAATAATCGTGGATACGGAAGTTATACTTGTTGTACTTTGGATCAAATACCTTGTAATCTCCAAATGGCACATTTCCGACAACCACATCAAAGAAGTTATCCGGATATGTGGTATTCTCAAATCCTGTGATACTGATATTGGCATTCTGATAAAGCTGCTTTGCAATTCTTCCTGAAATGCTGTCAAGCTCTACCCCATACAGCTTGCTTCTCTGCATTGGTGCCGGCATACTTCCAAAGAAGTTACCGATACCCATAGATGGCTCTAATACATTGCCACTTCTGAAACCAAACTGGACAAGTGCCGAGTTCATGCACATGGCAATCTCCGGTAAAGTATAAAAGGCATTGTTTACTGTTGCCCTTGCAGCACTGTATTCCTCATCAGATAAAAGGTCTTTCAGCTCTGCATATTCTTTGCTCCAGCCTGCGTTTTCCTCGTCAAATGCCTGTGACAGTCCGCCCCAGCCGACAAACTTCGACAGGATTTTCTGCTCATCTGGTGTGGCAAGGCGGTTCTCTGACTCAATCTGCTTTAAAGTGCGGATTGCGTCAATGTTCCACTTGTATCTGGTCTTGGCACCGCCTTTTTCCAACTCCCAGAGATTGTAATGGAAGTTGTGCTTTTTCTGATTGTCAGCAACTGCCAGTTCTGTTTCATCCTGTAACTGAGATTCTTCGGTTGATTCTCTTTGACTGTCATCTCGATGCAAATCATCAGATACATCAACTGACGCTGGTTCGACATTATCTGACACAATACGACCATTCTCGTCAATCTTGGTATTCCAGCCATTTGCAATCGCTCTTTCCCTGGTTTCAAGACGATTGGCTCTTACACTATCCTCGATATCAAAGAATCTCTTATAGACCGGATTCATCTTATCCCTGTCAGCCTTCTGCTTTGTCTCCTGATAATACTTCTTCTGGTCTTCTCCACAGTAAAATGGCTGTTTTACCATATAGGATAAAATCTCGTATAACTCACGCCAATCGAGTGCACCTTCCTTACGCACACCATTCCTGTTCTTATAGCTGATCTTCACATATCCGCTTCTGATTGAGTACTCCACAAGACCATACTTATTGTTGGAATATGCCTTTCTTTCTGCATTATCTGTCCCTAATGCAATATCCCTGATAAGGTCAAGTTTATTGGGCATAAATGCAAAATCAGACTGCACCACATCCATAAGGAATGCCCTAAACGGAGTGTAGCAGCTGCAATCTGTTACAAGAATCTCCGCCGCATCACGCAGGTCTTCATCAAGCTCTGCAATACGCTTAGCATAATCAATCGGTGTAATATACTGAAGCTCTGATGGATCTTTTTCAGTTGTTTCAGCTTCTATCTCTGCACCATATTCTGCCTGTGTTACCATGCGGTCTTCATCGGCAGTTTCCTGTGGTGTCATGCCTTTTGCACTTACATAATCTCTGTTAGAAGCATAGCTCTCCGGCTCATCCGGTATTGCATAATCATCAATCTCTGCTTCTGCCTCCTCTGGTTCCACTTCCCGGTATTCGGCATCAATGACCTCATCATCCTCACGGAGTCCGTCCATCGCAAGCTCATCAATACGAGGTGTCTCAGGCTGGTATTCCCCTGTAAGAATAAGTACACCAAGCTCTTTTTCGATATCTTTCCACGAAACATATCCTTCAACCTCTCCATCCTCATCTCGCCACTGAAAACGCAGTCCATTCCCATGAAATGTGTCATATCCGTGCAGTCCTAGTCCGTCAACCGGCCAGCCTGCACCTCCCTGACCATACTCTGCTTTGATACGCTTTGCCCTGGTTCCCGCATCAATCTCTGTTTCAAAAATCTTGCATACCCTGCCCTTGCCACCGATAAAACCTGTACCTCTCATAAGCACCTGTTTGATATACTCACCTGGTACTATTGCAGACTTTTTTGGATTCAGGTAATTATATTTACCTGCTAATGCAGCTTTTCTGTCCTGCTCGAACTGACGCATAAACTGATTATTGTTTTCGTCCTCAGTATGAATGGTGCCAATGCTTGCCTGCCCGTTCTGGTCGAAAAAAAAGGAAGCCTGTGTATATTCGGCTTCCTTACTAACACCCAATGAATTGATTTCATCAAGTTCTCTATTCAGTTCTGTATCATCAGATTCTAGTGGAATCGCATCACTATCTGATTCAGTACCACTTCCTCTGCCTGCATCTTCGCCTGCTCCCTTATCTTCCACATCTCCATTGTCGATGACGGATTCTGTGGCTTGTGCTTCGCCAGATACTGCATCTCTAACTGGTCGTACAGCTGGTTCGCTTCCTCCTCTACCGCTGACATCTTCTCGTACATCTTCCCGAACCTCATCAGAGTCTTGTATCTTGCCGGCTCGTTCTCCTTTAGATAGTTCATCGCCATCCTTCCGTATTTGCCCAGCTTCGTGAGATCCTCCGTCTCGTCCGGCATCTCTATCTGCGGGTAAAGCAGTCCGTCCACTTCCTTGTAAGTCATTTCTTCTAACATATCCAATTCTCCTTTCGCTCTCGATTGCCTTTAAGTTACGACTAAATTCTCTAAGAACACTACAGGAGACATCGCATACAATGGAACCAAGACGGTAAATGATCTCTTCGTCTTTGATATTTACGATCTGACTAAAATCCTGTTCTTGCACAGATAAGTCAAATCCGCATCTCGTCCCTACAGCATACATGACACTTGCATATACAAGCTGCTCCATGTCCATTTCCTGCTGTAAGCCATTGCGTTTCTTACTTTCTTCCTTTATCACACTACCTGATAGCTGCATAAGCTCGGTCATTCGATCTCCGAACTCTTCTTTTATTATAAGCCAAACATCTGTTCCTGTAAACTGTTTTAATATATTTTTTAGAGACTCCCTGTCGCTGTTATCGTACTGCTCAATCTGACCTTCTGACACAAGAAAATCCACATAATCCTTAAGATTTTCTCCCTCAAGGTCCCATGTCAGTTTGACATTCTTCCCTCCGGTATCACTGATATCAAAGATATATCTCATGCGTGGATTCAGTGCCCTTGATGGGAAGATAGCACAACCTTTCGCACCACGCTTTACATATCTTCCCACCTTTTTCCAGGTATCATAATCTGCCATGAGTGTGCTTTTTTCCGGAGGTCTCTGAGCTGTTACCATAACGATATTGTCAAATTCATAGCGGTATAACTGACCTGCGACCTTTAACACATCCTTCCAGTTCTTTTCTGATCTGGTGATGTTACCAATCTCAGAATCGTATATCGCTTTGACCTTCATATCAACGCCCATACCTTTGTCCTCCTCTACTTAAACATCTCTGCAAACAATCCCTTAAATAGCTTTAACTCATCCTTATCCAGCTCGATTGCAAATTCATTGTCGATTGCCTGTTTTTCGCATTTATCCTTTTTCTTTGCAATCTTACGCACCACACGAAGAAGCACATAGCACTCCTTGGACTTTGCAATGCTCTGTTTAAAGGTCAGCTCATCCTCATCGACTGACTTCTGTGTCTGATAGATAATCTCTTTTAACTTATCATTGATACCATCTACTTCCTCAAGGGAAATAATAACGGATGCCTTAGAAGCACCCGATCTGTCCCACTCCTTATGAAGTTCCTTTACTAAAAACTCCATGTTCTTAATTACTGTTGTTGAATCACTTTTCATCTTGCTTTTCCTCCGTTTTCTTTTAATGAAGAAGGGAGCTGACCTTCGCTGATAGGCGCAAAATCAACTCCCTTCATGTCCTCTGCTCCAAGGACTATCTGCTCTGCATAATACATATCCATTGCCTTATTGATGGCATCGTCAAGCGACTCTGCCTTTACTTTCTGTACTCGTGAAAGCACTTCTTTTATCTCAACATCAAATTCCTGTTCCATATGATATCGCCTCCTGTAAAAATCTCATCACCGGCTCTTTTCTTCCTTTACCTGTCTTTCCTTAAAGCCTTCATCGTACTTTCCATCTTCCAGCCTGTCGTAAAAACAGTCCTCTTCAATCGTTCCAAAATCCTCATACATCTGGTGAAGGAAGTCATTCTGCAGCTTCTTTGGTACATCATCATCCTTTGACATATCCTGATAAAAATAGAACTTCTGCTTTAGCTTTGCCCTGTAATCATAGATATCCTCTATCTTTTCCGGTGTGCCATACTCCCTCTTGTATGCCTTGAAATTTGTAGTTGAAAGTGTGGAACCTAGATAAATGCCATGCTCCCACGATACCCCGATTGTGGTATTGTCCTTTGTAGGCTTCTCATCCTTCGGATAACGCTTATACTCTGTCGCACCAAGGGCGATTGTAAGGGAACCTGACTTCATATCCATCACCACAAGATTCCTTGGTGATAATGCTTCAAGCACCATGTAATCATGGTCATTGAAGTTATGAAATGTCTGTCCCCTTTCAAATAATCTGTCCACACTTTCATAATGCAGGTTAAAATCATCCACCCAGCCCTTATCGGTCATTCCAATCTCCTTAAGCTTTGCAACACATTCAGAAGAACTGGCTTCTTTATCAAACCGAAATTCTTTGGAATCGTTATAAAGTCCCTGAAGAAAGTGCCCCAGCTGAATATCATCCAGACAGAATCTCGCAGATACAGTTACATTTGCTGCCCTGTAATACTCTGCGAAGTTATCTGCTTCACCAAGTGTTCTTCCAAGCTGCAACAAATTGTCTGCAAGCTCTGACATGTCATCAACTGCTATAAAACTCTTATAATCATCCAGAGTCATCAGCATATTTGTCTCTGTTCCCCTGTCGTTTTCTGTTACCAGTATCATATCTTTTAAATCCATTCTTACCTCCAGTCTCAGAGAGGGACTATGCCCTCTCTGCAAATTTCCTGTTATGGTCTTCCTATCACAACAATCTTTCCTGTGCTTGCCACATCCCTGTAGACCACACCAAGACTTTCATTAAGCGCCTCTACCACCTTGCCATTTCCGACGTATACTGCCACATGGCTGATGTTCTTATATCTTCCGTTGCTTGTAAAACTGTAGAAAATAAGGTCTCCCGGCTGTAACTCATCAAAGGCGACTGTCTTTCCGGCTTCATCCAGTCCCTGTGCCTCCGCTGCCGCTGTGGTTGCACCGCCGTAACTAATATCCACGCCTGCATCTTTCCATGAATAATAGGCTAAGGAACTACAGTCATAATAGTTACCGCTGTCTCTTAAATCCTGACTATAAGGAAAGCCAACTCTGTGAAGTGCATAGGAGCAGACTGTTTTCTGCCTGCTGTCTGTAATTTCGTTTAGGATGGCATTGATTTCATCCTCAGTCATGGAGCTTACTCCCGGACTTCCTCCTCCGCCGCCACTTCCGCTTCCGGCATATCCAAGCTGTCCCATAAACTCCGGACTCATGATCTGCTCAAGCATTTCCACCTGATCAGAATTAAATCCATAGACCGAAATCATATCCCGATAAGATTTCAGTGTGACATTCACATACAGAACCGACTTTGTGACAGTAGTTACATTGCCGTCTGCATCCGTTTCTTCCACATCCTTTGTTCCGGTGCTTGTGGTATATGAACACATATCATTTACAACTGCCTGCAGCCAGCCTTTTGAAGTATCATTCATGACTGTTGCAGTATCTCCGACACCATGCTTGACCATATAGACTGCCATGATGTCATAGTAATTGCTTGGATTTTCTTCCATACCTTCATAATCCACATAGACAAGCTCTCCAAGGTCATATCCGGTATGCTCATTCACTTTCGTGTTCACATCCCGGTTAAACTCCTGCACATAGGCACTCGTTACTGTCTGCACGGTATCTCCTGATTCAAGTGGTGGCAGGAATAAAGCAAATGGAGAATTGTAAAGGATTGCTATCACCGCTATAACCGGAACCGCAATCATGGCAACTACAAGAACAAGTAATAAAAGCACCAATCCGATAATCGGTGCAGCTGCCTTTACCCAGGTAATCGCTTTTCGCACAATCAGATCCTTTACCAGCTTTGCCACACTATCCGTCTGATTCTCCTGTGCTTTCATCTTATCCAGAAAGAACTTTATCTTCCTGCTCCGGTTTGTCATCTTTTCATCCTTGACCTCTATGGACACACCTGCCGCATATCCGGCTGCCATGCCGATTGCCGTGCCTACTCCCGGTGCAACCGCTGTTCCTGCCGCCGTAGCAGCTGCCTTTGTAGCAGTTTTCGTTGCAACCTTGGCAGTAGTCTTTGCTGTTTCTTTTGCCGTCTCTTTAGCTACAGTCTTGGCTGTATCTTTGGCAGCTTTCTTTGCTGTCTTTTTTGCCAGCTTCTTTCCTGCCTCTACCTTCTTGATACGCTTCTTTGCCTCGGCTGCCGCCTTTTTCCTGAAAAGTGCAGCCCCCTTAGAAGCAGTTCCGGTAACAGGGCGGCTTGCTTCATATGCAAGATATGCTGCCTGCGATACCTCCTGACCGCCTTCCACCTGATCTGTTACTGCCCCGGCTACAAGTGCTCCAGTTCTTCCTGCAATGTGAAGATTCGTGTTCTTGGTCTTGATGGAAGTGTTTGATTCCTTAAGGTTTTGCTTGAATCTTGATAATCCCTTATTCTTCGGCTCCGACTGATGAATGGTACTCTTGCGATAGGACTTCTTTCTATCCGTATCAGTTACCTTTGCACCAGCTGTCTTAGGACCTCTCTCTACTGTATAGATGTTACTCCCCTTAATCTTGGCTCCCTTCGGTTCGTGGGCATGAATCTTGGCTTTCTCCTTGGTGTGAATGACCATCGGTTTGTCATCAACCTTTCTAATTTTCAATTTTCTCACCTCCTACTTTGAAAAATAAAATAAGCCGCTAGGGAGCAAAAATTACTCCTTAACGGCTATGTAAAATCATTCAATATTCAATTATTAAAAGCAACATGAAACTGAAATTTCACGCAGACTATTCCTATACCGTAATGTCTATTCTGACCGATGATTTCTT